>OFFU01000401.1_pt1 | contig 47442 bp, 25 predicted proteins | sample 1521451 | NCBI WGS metagenome assembly OFFU01 (sample SAMEA3504106, study PRJEB24116) | mouse gut metagenome | biome: mouse gut; feature: mouse-associated habitat; material: faeces | place: Denmark | collected 2011 | reverse complement strand
TTATCAAATAAAATAGGCTTTTTATTTCCCATCAGGTTGTCAATTACTTCGTATTTGGCTCTACAGCCACTCCGTCGCCTGTAGCTATGACAGCTGTTGTATCTGTGTCGGGCATATCTTCGATCAGTCCTATCTCATCGGGTAATGTCAGATCCGGGCCGGAACCTTCAGGAAGCGGAAAAGCCTCGTATTTCTGGAAATCCTGCACTTTCTTGATATTTTTCTCTCCGATCTGCGAATCGGAAGCGGCATAAATAGCTGTGCGGAACATATCTATATATGGAGAATTTGCCTTCATTGTGGCAAGATCCTGGGCGGCACGCGAATATTCAGCTGTGGAATCACTGGGCTGCTCATTAATGATATCAAAATATTTCTGTGCATTGCGGGCATATTCACCACAATAGTCAATCATGACAGAATAATCTGTTTCCGAGAGAGTTTCATGTGAATCAATTTTTGCCGCAACTTCGGCGGGAGTAGGAGCTGAACCGGTGCACGCGGCAAATGCCATGCAGATCAGCGACAGGCAGATGGTCTTAAGTGTTTTCATAATAATAAATATTTATGTGTGATTAGAATTCATCTCCGAGCGGTGTGACCGCAGGCTCTCGGAGTTTATAAAGCAACATGCGTTTAAGCTGCGGATTCTCATCTGTCATTGACGATAGTTCCCAGTGCTGACCCGCTTCATCGCGCAAAAGCGGAGAAGTTGCGTCTACGTCTGAGAGGTTCCAGGTCAACAAAACTGTCTTTATCTTCAAAGCCTTCAGTTTTCTGACAAGCATCTCATGGTCAGCATCTCCGGTGATGAGCACCACGTAATCAAACTTTCTGAACGTGGCGAGTTCATATGCCTCGAGAGCGAACCATACGTCAACGCCCTTTTCCACAACCTCTGTCTGACCATCACGCTCCACCTCACGCAGATGCTTGTAATGGAATATCACATCATTCTCAATCAGAGTATCCTCAAATTTACGTTCATTATAAAGGAGATGCTTATCGTATGCCTCTTTCACACGAAAGCGTCCACGGAAATAATGGGCTTCCGTAATCTGGCAATCAGCCACATGGATATCTTCCGCGTAGGCGATAGTCGAACTGATAAAATCGAACAACGCCCGCACACGTATAATGGAACGCTCCTGAGCTTTCAAGGCACGATTGATCTTGGCGTAATAGCCGCCATCAATAAAAACTCCTATAGACAGGTAATTCAGCATTTCTATTTAGCTTTCTATTTTTTAACTTTTATTATAATATATAACGTACCCCATATCCGTCGGGTTTTCACAATTGTGTTAAAAAAACGGAGTCCCTAAATATAAAAATTCAAGTTCGTGATAAGGATGCTCCCAAATAACGAAGAATACGCAGGATGTCGGATGCATAAGCCATCACAATTCCGATCTATTATATTTTTTTAGTTTTATTTGCATTTAGCCCCGATTTTCGATGCCTTTTTGTTTGCAAGTAGATAGCTTTTGTCAATATGTTCAAACACTTTTTCTATTGGCAAACTGCAACCGTCCAATCGGATAGTAAGCCAATATTTTTTGTTCATGTGGTAGGCAGGAAAATAGTTTTTCATATCTATTATATTCGGGATAATTTGAGGATTTTCCATAAAATCGATTATCTCGGCAGTCTTATCTCCATCAAGCCCTAAAGATTTTTCTTTTGTGGTAAGCAGGGCACAGTACCATTTATTGTTGTCTTTTCTTCTCCAAATAGCGTTGTTAGGCGACTTTGCCCATAAAAATTCAAGATTGTCTCCATATTTATTTTTTATGTAATCAATAATTTGCAATGCATAATCACTTGTAAAAATAGTCTTTGTAAAGCACTTATCGCGAATATCGATTAATGCTTTTTCATAAGCTTTTTTTACTTCTCCGACAAAAACTCCGCATGCACCTTCTGCAAGAAAAAGAGTATAAATTTCTTCGCTTTCCAAATCGTAAACCTCGGTTTCTATATTTCCCGTTACATTGATTTTCACCGTTAGTTTCATACTGCCGCTGACTATGTTTGTAATATATTCATAGTAATCATTGTTAAAAATAAAACCGTAATTTGTTAAGCAGTTTAAATTAACTTTGTATTGTCCGAAAATTTCTTGCAAAATTTGATTCATAATAACCCTTTTTAAAACTTTCTTATAAATTGATTATAGCATATCTAATACAAAAAATCAATATGGCAATTATTTTTAAAATAATGTAATTTTTGATTGAATTGTTTGAGAATATTTTAAAAAATATTATATTGCTTTACATTTATTTTTATGTTATAATAAAAAATATAGGAGAAATATGAGCAAAATTAAAATGTTTTTAGTAGCCGGCGTTGAAATGTGGTTTAAGAAAAACAATGCCAATTTTAAGTCTAAAAAATCGGCAGACTTTGATAATGCGGAAATCGTAAATATTTTGGAAGAAAAGTCATCCGATTTCAACGGTAACACTGTGTTGAAACCGTTTGGAATTTTGCATGTCAGATTTTATTAAAAACCATTTAAAAGGGTAAAAAAACTGTCGAAAATCGATATTATTTATAGGAGTTAGAGTATGCCAGCATTATCTATAATGATTAAACCAGCATCGGGACTATGCAATATGAAATGTAAATATTGTTTTTACAGCGATGTAGTAAGTCATAGAAAAACAGGACAATATGGCGTTATGAGCAATGACATTGCAGATAATTTGATAGAAAAAGCCATCGCGTTTGCAAACGGCGATAATATTGGCATTGTGTTTCAAGGGGGCGAGCCATTGCTTGCGGGTATTGAATATTTTAAGCATTTTATCGATTGCGTAAATAGTTACAATTATAAGGGTAAAATTTATTATAGTTTGCAGACAAACGGCACATTGATTGACGATGATTGGGCGGAATTTTTTAAAGCTAATAATTTTTTATTGGGCGTAAGTTTGGATGGAAATGAAATACATAACAAATTTAGAGTAATGAGTGACCAAAGCTCGTCTTTCGAAAAAATAGAAAATGGGATAAAATTACTTGATAAATATAAAGTTGATTACAATATTTTGAGTGTGGTTACAGGTTATTTTGCCGATAATGTGGAAGAAATTTACAACTATTTTAAGAGTAAGGGTTATAAATTTTTACAGTTTATACCTTGCTTGAAACCATTTGGAAGTAATGAAGAAAGCGAACTTTTTATGACAGGGAAACAGTATCAAAATTATTTGATTAAGCTGTTTAGGTTGTATGCAAATGATTTTTTGAATGATGAATATACTAGCATACGAAGTTTTGATAATATTGTACGCCTTTATGGGGGAGTTAAACCCGAGCAATGCGGAATGATTGGCGCTTGCTCACGTCAATTTGTGGTGGAGAGTAACGGCAATGTATATCCTTGTGATTTTTATTGCAGTGACGAGTGGTTGCTTGGTAATATAAAATATTGCGATTTTAATATACTTACAAAATCAGAAAGAGGGTTACAGTTTTTAAAACAATCTTATGAAATGAATGACAAATGTAAAAAATGTGAGTATTTTAAATATTGCAGAGGCGGTGGTTGCAAACGGGAAAAAGAAAGCTTGGACTATTGTATAGCATATAAAAACTTTTATAAAAAAAGTGCTGTAATATTTGCAAAGGTGCTAAAAAAATTGCGTGCCGGAAGCTGAAAAATTAAAAAATGTTAAGTTTTATAGTGTACTTAAAAATTTTAATATTTTATATAAGAAGATAATAAGTTATAATATTTGCTAATTTGAAAATTTTATGTTAAAATAGTTTTGTATAATTGTAAAAATAGTAAAATTACAGATATATTTGAAAAAATGAATAATTTTATTGATGAAAAATAAAATTAATTGTAGGACTTCCGTGTTTTTTACTAAAATAAATATAGGAGTATTTAATGAAAGATTTAATAAGCGTAGTTGTCCCTGTCAGCAATGTGGAAAATTATCTAAAGGAATGTTTGGATAGCATACTTTGCCAAACTTATGAAAATTTGCAAGTAATATTGGTAGATGACGGCAGTTTTGACGGAACTGCAAAAATTTGCGACGATACGGCATCTGCAGATAAAAGGATAGTTGTTGTGCATGAGCCTGACTTGAACAGCAGTGAAATTAAAAATATAGGATTGTCTAAAGCTACAGGTAAGTATGTCACTTTCGTTAACGGCGGTGACTATATCGCCAAGAATTATATTGAAATGTTGCATTACGGAATAACTCATTTTGAAACGGATATTGCCTTTTGCAAATATAAAAAATATTATGTAAGCCATAATGAAAAGGTTTATGAAAACAATTTGAAAAACAGCAAAAATTATTTGTTGAATTTTGATGAGTTTGCAAGCAATGTATTTTGTTTGGAAGACGGAGAAAATGCCGTGACTTTAAGTAGTTGGAGAACTTTATTTAAAACGGATATTATAAATAAATGGAATATCAAGTTTGATGAAAGTATAACAATGTGGGAAGATATAAAGTTTTTGTTTGAGTATTTAAAAATGTCGCTTTCTTACTATGTGGTGGACGAGTATTTGTATTATTTGAGATTGGACGAAAATATGATACAAAAATACAATGACAATTTTATTACTGTAAAGACAGAGGCATATAGACACGTGGAGAACTTTGTCAAGGACGAAAATATAAAAGGCATTGTAAAGTTCAATTTGATATGGAATTTGTTTTATCACGAACTTTCTCATATTTCTACATATTACGATAAGGAAAAAGTTAAAAACATTTACGCACTAAAGGAATATAGTGCATTTAAAATCAAAACATATATTGACAATGCTAAAAACAAAAGTTTTTCCAATGTTTTGTTCATGGCTTTGATTAAAATGAGAATGCCTAAACTTGTTTGGAAACTAAATAGAGAAAAGGAGTAAAAAAATATATTTAAGGTGAATTATGTATAATACAAACGGAATAAGGAAACACACTTTTTCATTTGAGGTGTTTCCGCCAAAACAAAGTACGAGTTTTGAAAATATAAAAAGAGTTACCGATAGTTTAATAAAATTGAATCCGGATTTTATAAGTGTTACTTACGGTGCGGGAGGTACTGCTAAGGATAACAGGACAGTCGAAGTTTGCAAATTAATCGCAAATAGCGGAAAAAGCAAGCCCGTTGCTCACCTTACATGTATAGGCTCTACTAAAAGCGAAATCGATGAAATTTTAGCAGCTTTAAGTGCGATAGGCGTAAAAGATATACTTGCTTTGCGCGGAGACAGAAACCCTAATGTTACTCAAAAAGGCGATTTTGAGCATGCAGTTGATTTGATATATTATATTAAGTCAAAAATGGGGGATAAGTTTAATATTTTGGCGGCTTGTTACCCTGCGGGACATAATGAAAGCGCAAATCAAAAGGAAGATATTTTAAATTTAAAGAAAAAAGTCGATGCAGGTGTAAGTGCTTTGATAACTCAAATGTTTTTTGATAATGAAGAGTTTTACAGATTTAGAGATATTGCGGAAATAGCCGGTATTAACATTCCTATCGAAGCGGGAATAATGCCAATTACCAACACAAGACAGATTGAAAAAGTTATATCTTTGTCGGGTGCAAGTATGCCAACAAGATTGACAAAACTGATTGCAAAATATGGCAACAACGACAATGCTATGTTTGATGCAGGGACAAGCTTTGCTACTTCTCAAATAGTGGAACTTTTATCAAGTGACATAAGCGGAATACATTTGTATACAATGAATAATCCTGCCGTTGCCGAAAATATTTACGGACAGGTAAAAGGTCTTTTGGAAGTGTGATTAATTTTTGGAGAGTTTATGGATATAGATAAAAAAACGGTAAAAAAATATCTTAATTATAAAGGGCTTGACAGCGGTTTTGACAACTTGATAGATGATGTTTTTTTGGAAGTAAAAAACATAAGCAATCCTAAAAAAATATGTGTAATAAGCGATGTTAGCAAAGAAAATGGATTTTATAAGATAAATAAATTGAATTTGTTGCTTAAAAGCCATGATATAAACAATTTGTTTGACGATTGCGAAAACATTGCTACTTTGGTAGTAACTTTGGGGCTTGCTATAGATAAAAAAATTGATTTTTATGCAAAAGTAGATATGGTGCGTTCATTGGTTATGGATGCAGTAGCAAGCGTTTACGCCGAGAGCATTTTGGACGAATTGGAGACGGAAATAACTGCTCAAACAAATTTGTATAAAACGATGCGTTTTAGTCCCGGCTATGGCGATTTGGATATAAGTTTGCAAAAAGATTTGATTGAAGCGGTTGGTGGGAGTAAGTATTTGGGTATAAATGTAAATGAAAATTACCTTATGACTCCGCTTAAATCGATAACCGCATTTATAGGTTTTTCAAGCAAAAAGCAGTTGTTTGGTAGTATTTGTCTTACTTGCCCGCAAAAGGGCAAATGTTCGGTTAAGTGTGGCAAGGCAGAGTGAGAAAATTTGATAACTTTGTTTAAATTTTTATTGTCAATTAAACAAAGTTATTTTTAATAAATAAAGAGGCTGAAAATGAAAGAGTTATTTGCAAAAAAAGTGGTGGTTTTGGATGGCGCGATGGGCACAATGCTTATAAACGCCGGTTTAAAAGTCGGCGAAAAGCCCGAAATGCTTAATATAACCGAACCTCAAATTGTATACAATATCCACAAAGCATATCTAATAAGCGGTGCAGATATTATTTACACCAACACTTTCGGTGCAAATGCTGTGAAAATGAAAAATTATCCTTATCGCGAGGTTATCGAAAAAGGTATTAAAATTGCAAAGCGTGCCGTCAATGATTTTGGCTACGGTTATGTCGCTTTGGATATGGGTAGTATTGGGGAGTTGCTTGAGCCAATCGGAAGTTTGACATTTGACAAAGCTTACGAAATTTATAAGGAAATTGTACTTATAGCAAAAAATGAGGTTGACTTGTTTGTTGTGGAAACAATGAGTGATTTGTACGAGTTAAAGGCAGCAGTCCTTGCTGTAAAGGAAAACAGTGACAAACCTATTATTACAACAATGAGTTTTGACGAAAGCAAAAGGACTTTTGCGGGCTGTCCGCTACTTGCAATGGTTGCTACAATGGAAGGTCTTGGAGTAGACGCCCTTGGAGTTAACTGTTCGTTAGGACCTAAACAACTTGGCAGTATTGTAGATGAATTGGTAGAGAAATGCAGTATTCCTATAGTATTAAAACCAAATGCAGGCTTGCCTTTTATACGAAATGGTGTTACCGAATACGATGTTGATGCCGAAGATTTTGCACAGGTTATGGCGGAGTATGTTAAGCGCGGTGTAAGTATTGTCGGCGGATGTTGCGGAACAGACGATAAATATATTGCCGCTATGGTTGATAAGATAAAAGGGCTTAAACCTATAAAACGTGAGGTTGCTCCTGTATCTTCGCTTGCAAGCGGTACGAGATATCTTGAAATTGACAGCCCTAAAATAATTGGGGAAAGGATTAATCCTACAGGTAAAAAGTTGATGAAAGAGGCAATCGCAAAAAAAGATATTGCTTACTTTGAAAATCAAGCTGTAGAGCAAATGCAGGCGGGTGCCGATATTTTGGATATCAATATGGGTATACCAAACATAGATGAGGCAGAAATGATGAAAATTGCCGTAAAGGCAGTTCAGGCTGTTACCGATTTGCCGTTGCAGATTGATAGCAGCGACCCGTTGGCAGTGGAAGTAGGCGTACGTTATGCAAATGGTAAAGTCATTATAAATTCCGTTAACGGCGACGATGAAGTTTTGGATAATATTTTGCCTATTGCAAAAAAATACGGGGCTATGCTTTTAGGACTTACGATAGATAAAAACGGAGTGCCAAAAAGTGTGGAAGAAAGGGTGCGTATTGCCGAAAAAATAATAAATAAGGCTACAAAAATCGGTATTAAAAAAGAAAATTTAATAATTGACTGCCTAACTTTGACAGTTGGTGGCGAACAAAACCAAGCAATGAAAACTTTGCAAGCACTTAAATTGATAAAGGAAAAATTTGGTGTAAAAACAGTACTTGGAGTTTCAAACATTTCTTTTGGATTGCCAAACAGGCAAATTGTAAATAGTCACTTTTTGACAATGGCTTTAAGTTTTGGTTTGGATTTAGCTATCATAAACCCTAATATTACGGAAATGATGCAAAGCTTTAGGGTGTTTAACTTGATAAGCGGTGTGGACGAAAACGGTAAAGATTTTATAAAACATTTCGGAGTTATTAGTAATGCTACCGAGGTTATTGGGGCAGAGTATTCGTTGCAGGACTGTATAATAAAATCGTTAAAAGCAAAAGCCGTAAGTGTAGTACAAAATATGCTTAAAAATCAAAACGGACTTGATATTATAGAAAAAGAGGTAATCCCCGCACTTGACTATATAGGGGATATGTACGAACAAGGCAAGCTGTTTTTACCTCAGTTAATAAGTTCTGCCGATTGTGCAAAAGCCGTTTGCGATACAATCAAACTTACACTAGGTGGTAGCTCGTTGGATAATGGTGCAAAAATAGTTTTGGCTACTGTACAGGGAGATGTTCACGATATAGGTAAAAATATAGTTAAAACTGTTTTACAAAATTACGGATACAATATTATTGATTTGGGTAAAGATGTTCAGATTGAAAAAGTTGTGCAAACTGCAAAAAAAGAAAATGCCAAGATAGTTGGATTATCTGCACTTATGACAACTACCGTAAAAAATATGGAAAAAACTATAAAAGCTTTGAGAGAAAATATAGACGGTGTAATTGTTTTTGTAGGTGGGGCAGTGCTTAATGAGGAAATCGCATTGCAAATAGGTGCCGATTACTATAGCAAAGACCCAAGACAAATGGTTAAAATATTGGGGCAATTAGGTCTATAATAAGGCAGTATTAAAATTGTATATAAAAACAAAAAGTTTGAGTTGTCTCAAACTTTTTGTTTATTTAAGCTAATTAGTTACGTTTTAAAAAATTTTCAAAGCAATAAGATATTTCGCGAGTTACTATTTTATACCCTACGTCACTCAAATGCAATCCGTCTAAAGTGTAAGTTTTGTTTAATTTATCATTAAGCAAAAGGCTTTTGTGAATATCTAAATAAATAACTTTTTTTGTATTACACAAATTCCTTAATTTTGAATTTATATCCATGATAGTAAAATTATCACGCTTTTTTGTTAAATTTTTAGAGTTGTAATTATCAAGTGTTACAGTAGGGAAGATTGAATTTACAATGATATTGCAATCGGGTAAGTTTGTTTGAAGCATTTCGATAATCTTATCCATATTGGAAAGATATGTTTCTTCCGAAATAGCGTGACCTATATCGTTTGTACCTACATGAACAAGAACTGTTTTTGGATTTAGGTCTATTACATTTGTTTGCAATCTGTTTAATACATCTTCTGATTTATTGCCCGAAATGCCGCGGTTAATATAATCTTTATCCTTAAAATATTTAGGCAAATTATATAGTTCCATTATGCTGTCGCCGACAAAAACGACCCCTTCCTTTTTGGTTTGATTTGCGATAGCTGCATATTCTTCCGCTTTTTTAAGTTGAGTGTTTTTTGATGAAAAAAGAGCCTCTCCGTATAAAAGAAAGATAAGTAAAATACAGGCTATAATAGTTATAAGCAACAGTAAAGTGGCAGAGGTTGCCATCACTATTTTTCTTTTTTGGCAATAATTTAAATTTTTTATCATCATTTGCACCTATTAAATAGTTTTATTAAATTTTATTATATCATTATTGTGTGTAAATTGCAATAGAAAACTGCCTATTTGTTATTAATATATCCATTTTTAGAGATGTTGAAAAAAATTTCATAAAAAATAATTTCTTTGGCATAATTGCGACAGTATAGCAATATTCTATAATGATAAAGGTTTGGAGGATAGAGAATGGATAGCGTAACTATTTATCAAGACATTGCAAAAAGAACAAATGGCGATATTTATATCGGAGTAGTAGGACCTGTCAGAAGTGGCAAGTCTACATTTATTAAGAAGTTTATGGACGAGTTGGTTTTACCTAATATTTCTGACGAAAACGAAAGGGTACGTGTGACCGATGAACTTCCGCAATCGGCAACAGGTAAGGCAGTTATGACAACTCAGCCGCAATTTGTACCCGATAAAGGCGTAAGAATTGATTTGGAAGGTAATTTAAACGTCAATATTAGGTTGATTGATTGCGTTGGATATATGGTAAACGGAGTGGAAAATCAAGATAGAATGGTTAATTCGCCATGGTTTGCTCATGAAATTCCTTTTGCGGAGGCAGGGGAAATCGGAACTAAAAAAGTTATGTGCGACCACTCTACAATCGGTATTGTAGTGACTACTGACGGAAGTGTCACCGAGTTTGCGCGCGGGGATTATGAGCAATCCGAAGAGCGTATAATTGCCGATATGAAAAGGACAAACAAACCTTTTATAATTTTGCTAAACACAAAAAATCCCGACAGCCCTATTACCGAAAAGCTTGTACAGGATATGAGTGCAAAATACGGCGTTGCTGTTGTGGCTAAAGATGTAAGCAGTATGCTTGTTAAAGATATTCAAGAATTATTGTATTGCATTTTGGGCGAATTTCCTCTTAGAATGATTGGTGTAACTTTGCCAAAGTGGATGCAAATGTTATCTTTCGACAGCGAATTGATAAGCAAAGTTATGAATGCACTTGCAGATAAAACCGCTTACTTGAACAAAATGTGCGATTATGAAAAATTAAAAGATATCTTTACTGCGGATAACGATTTTAACAATGTAAGCGATATAAATGTGAGGTTTGATGATGGTAGCATAGCTGTAAATATTGTCCCTAAAGAGGAACTGTTCTACAGAGTGCTTAGTGACTGCTGCGGTGTGGATGTCAAAGACGAATCTGCATTGTTCGGATATATTAAAAATGCAAGCCGTGCTATTAAAATATCAAGCAAAATGGATAAGGCGTTGGAGGCAGTTGAGCAATTTGGTTATGGTGTAGTAGTTCCTAACGAGGATGAGATTGCTTACAATACACCTGAAATAGAAGTAAACGGCAGTAAGAAAAATATCAAAATGACGGCAGATTGCAGTTGCTTACATATTATGAAAGTGGATATTCAAACAAGCGTTAACCCTATTATTGGTGTAGGTGCTCAGGCACAGGATATGATAAATTATCTTGAGAGTGAGTATGCCGAGAATTTAGACGAAATTTGGCAAACTAATATGTTTGGCAAAAAATTATGCGATATCGCAAAAGACGGATTGTCGCAAAAAATGTATGCTATGCCACCTGAAGCGCAAAACAAAATGCGTAAAACAGTTTGCCGTATTGTAAACGAAGGCAGGGGCGGAGTGCTTTGTGTATTGCTATGATTTACGAGTTTTTAAAGTAAAATAATTGTTTAAAATGTGGCGGTATACCGTCGCATTTTTTAATTTATCCTCCGAAAATCGGTATTAATTTGGTAGTATATGCAATCAAAATATGTGGATAAAGTCGTAATTTGATGTTTTTCGGATATTTGTGAATTGTTATGAAATTTAATTATAGCAGTTTGCCAAAATGTCGAAAAACGGGTAAATATAGTGTATAAATGAAAAACTGAATATAAATTAAATTATTTATACTTTTTAAAAATTTAGTATTGACGGATATGGTAAAATGTGCTAAAATAAAACATATGTAAAGATAGATAAAAAGGGGGGTATATGAATAATACGCAAAACGATTTGCCGATTTATTTGTATCATGAAGGCAAGAATTATCAGTCATATAAATTTTTCAGCCCTCATAAGGAAGGAAAAAATTGGGTGTTCCGTGTTTGGGCTCCTAATGCAAAAGCTATTCATTTGGTTGGCGATTTTAATCATTGGCAAACAGGCGAAGATAAATTCGAATTGATTTCCGACGGAATTTGGGAGTGTGTAACGGCAAAACCAAAAAAATTCGATGCATACAAATTGTGCGTGTTTAAAAAAGACGGCAGCAAGGTGCTTAAGTGTGACCCTTATGCCATACATGCGGAAACCGCTCCGCAAAACGCTTCCAAAGTTTATGAGTTGGATAAATATAATTGGTCGGATGACGAGTGGATAGAAAAACGTGACAATACCAATTCGTTTGAAGCCCCTATGAATATTTACGAGCTTCATTTTGGGTCTTGGAAACAGTATCCGGACGGCAATTATTTGAGTTATAAGGATATGGCAAAAGAGCTTATACCTTATGTTAAAAAAATGGGGTACACTCATATTGAGATTTTGCCTATGACGGAATATCCTTTTGACGGCTCGTGGGGCTATCAAGTTACGGGATTTTTTGCTCCTACTTCAAGATATGGCTTGCCAAAAGATTTTATGTATTTTGTGGACAAGTGTCATAAGGAGGGTATAGGTGTTATATTGGATTGGGTTGTTGCCCATTTCCCTAAAGACGAACACGGACTTATGGAGTTTGACGGAAGTAGATTGTACGAGTACACCGATGAACTTAAGTGTGAGCATAAGGAATGGGGTACAAGAATTTTCGACTACAGCAAAAACGAAGTCAAGTCATTTTTGATATCCTCGGCTATGTATTGGCTTTCCGAGTACCACATAGATGGTATAAGAGTTGATGCGGTTGCAAGTATGCTTTACTTGGATTATGGCAGGAAAAACGGAGAGTGGCGACCTAATTGTTTTGGCGGCAACTATAATTTAGAAGCTATAGACTTTTTGAAAGAGTTAAACAAAACTTGCTTAACAGAACACAAAGGCGCATTAATGATTGCAGAGGAGTCTACAGCTTTTCCAATGGTTACAAAACCATCGGAGGACGGCGGATTGGGCTTTAATTATAAATGGAATATGGGCTGGATGAACGATATGCTAAGTTATGTTTCCCTTGACCCGTTTTTCAGGAAAGACAATCACAATAAAGTAACTTTTTCAATCACTTACGCTTATTCGGAAAATTATATTTTACCATTGTCGCATGACGAGGTTGTGCATGGCAAATGCAGTATGATTGGCAAAATGCCGTTATACTATGACGATAAATTTGAAGAATTGAAAGCTTTTTACGGCTATATGATAGGTCATCCGGGTAAAAAATTATCCTTTATGGGTAACGAATTCGGACAGTTCATTGAATGGAATTACAAACAAGGTCTTGATTGGTTGCTGCTTGATTATGAAAAACATCGTAAGTTGCAAGATTTTGTAAAAGCATTAAATAAATACTATCTTGATAACAAAGAAATGTACGAACAGGATTGCAGCTATGATGGTTTTAAATGGCTGGTTGTAGATGACAGGGAACAAAATATAGTTTCGTTTGTCAGGTACGCAAAAGACGGCGATTTTACCGTAGTGCTTGTTAACTTCTCGCCTGTAAAAAGGGAAAAGTACGATATGGGAGTGCCTAAGGCAGGCAGTTATTCGGTTAAACTTGACAGTTCACTTGAGAAATTCGGCGGACACAAGATAAAAAACAAGTCATATAAAGCTAAAAAAGGCGGAATGCACAGTTGTGATTATCACATTACGCTTGAAATTGAGCCAAACAGCGTTATGTTTTTTAAATGTAAATAATTAGGAGGGGGACTTCATGTTACACAATAATAAAGAATGCGTTGCAATGTTACTTGCAGGCGGACAAGGTACAAGACTTGGCGTGCTTACTAAAGATACTGCAAAACCGGCTGTACCATTTGGCGGTAAATATCGTATTATAGACTTTCCGTTATCTAATTGTATAAATTCGGGTATCGATACGATAGGTGTTTTAACACAGTATCAACCGTTTGATTTGAATCAGTATATAGGCAACGGACAACCTTGGGACTTGGATAGATTGAACGGCGGTGTTTATGTATTGCCACCATATATGAGAGGTAAGTCAGGCGAGTGGTATAAAGGTACTGCCAATGCGATTTATCAAAATATTGCATTTATCGATAAATTTATGCCAGAATATGTTTTGATTTTGTCCGGCGACCATATTTATAAAATGGATTATTCGGAAATGCTTGCCGCACACAAAAAACGCAATGCGGATTGTACGATTGCAGTTATCGATGTGCCAAAGGAAGAGGCATCGAGGTTTGGTATTATGAACACAAATCCTGACGGAAGTATTTACGAATTTGAGGAAAAACCTAAAAAACCGAAAAGTACCAATGCGTCAATGGGTATTTATATCTTTACTTGGGAAAAACTTAAAAAGTACCTTGTTTCCGATGAGGAAGATAAAAATTCCGAAAACGACTTTGGTAAAAATATTATTCCTAACATGTTGAATGCGGGCGAAAAATTGTTTGCCTATGATTTTAAGGGATATTGGAAAGATGTTGGAACTATATCAAGTTTGTGGGAGGCAAATATGGATTTGCTTAACACAAAGAGCGGCTTGGTACTAAATGACGATAAATGGAAGATTTATGCGCGTTCTACAGCAGAGCCTCCTCATTTTACAGGGGACAAAGCAGTAATCAAAAATTCGTTGATAACCGAAGGTTGCTCGATACTTGGTAGCGTTACAAACTCTATCATTTCTCCGTCAGTTGTGGTCGGCGAAAATGCGGTAGTGGAAGATTGCACTATAATGCCTGGTGTAATTATTCAAGACGGTGCGGTTGTTAAACACTCCATTATTGGTGCAGGTGCTGTAATAGGTAGCGGTGCTGTAGTAGGCGAAACGCAAAAAGAGCCTGTTGCGGGCGAGTGGCAAATAACCGTTGTCGGGCCTAATGCAATAGTTCAACCAAAGGCAAAAGTGCCTGTAAACGCTATGATAGATGGGGGTGAGTTAGCATGAATAACAATATAATGAGTGTAGTTTTTGCAAGTGATTCGGCGGAGGCAAAATTGAATGAACTTACCATTCATAGAACAACAGCATCATTGCCGTTTTGCGGAAGATATAGGTTTATAGATTTTACTTTGTCAAATCTTGTAAATAGTAACATTACTACTATAGGAATTATTACAAAATCAAATTACAGTTCGTTGATGGACCATATCCGTATGGGACGTGATTGGGATTTGAACAGGAAAAACAGTGGTATTGCAGTATTTCCTCCTTATGTTTCCAATATAAGTAGGAACATTTACAGGGGTAAGATTGAGGCTCTTCATGGTATACTTGACTATATAACAAACGCAAAAGAAGAATACATAGTACTTACTAACAGTAATATTGCGGCAAACATAGATTATGAAGAAGTATATAACGCACATATCAAGGCAAACGCTGATATTACAATGATAACTCACATGGCAAAACCCAATAACTGTACAAGAGTTATAGTAGAGAGTGACGAGAACAATTTTGTCAAGGAAATGCTTATAAAAAATACCAAATCGGACGAGATTTCTCAAATTTCTTTGAATATTTATTTAATGAAAAAGGAATTGCTTGTAAAGATGATTGAAATGGGATATGAACAAGGTCACATGAACTTTGAAAGACATACTTTACAACAAAATCTTGACAAACTTAAAATTTATGCATATTTGCATAACGGATATTCTGCGATTATTGACGATATTCAATCATACTACGGCGAAAATATGAGAATGCTTGACAGCAAGGTAAGGAACGATTTGTTCTATCGAGCAGGCAAGATTTATACAAAAACAAAAGATAGTGTTCCAACTATTTACAGGGAAAAATCAACTGTCAAAAACAGTTTGATTGCCGATGGTTGCGATATCAACGGTACTGTAGAAAACAGTATATTGTTCCGTGGCGTCGTAGTGGAAGAAGGCGCTGTGATTAAAAATAGTATTGTTATGGAACATGGTATAATTCAAAAGGATGCTCAGTTAAGCTATACTATTACTGATAAAAACGTAGTAATAACCGAAAGCAGACGTATTGCCGGTTACGATACATATCCTGTTGTAATAGCAAAGAATAAGACAGTTTAAGTAGATATAAGGGGGTTAAAATGGAAACCGAAAAGAAAACCACTACTAATGCAAAAGCAACTAAAAAAGAAAATGTTGAAGTAAAAGTAGAAAGTAAGCCTAAAACAACTGCAAAAAAAACAGAGACTAAGGCAAACAGTACACCTGCTGCAAAAAAATCTGCAAGTGCACCTAAGACTGAAAAGACTGCTGTTGTTAAGGAAAATAAAGCAGCAGAGGTAAAAGCTGCTCCTAAAAAAGAAGAAGTGATAAAACCTGCACCAAAGAAAACAGAGCCTAAGGTAAAAGCAGTGGCAGAGGAGCCTAAAAAGAAGAAAATTTTGTTTTTAGCTGGAGAATCCGCGCCATTTATTCGAACAGGCGGATTGGGAGATGTAGCAGGCGCACTTCCTGCAACATTAAATGCACTTGGTGCAGAAGCTAGAGTAATTTTACCGCTTTACATGGAAATTCCGCAAGATTTCAAAAATGCTATGAGATATATCGGCAGTGTTTATGTTACACTTGCTTGGAGATATCAATATTGCGGATTGTTTTCGTATAATTACAATGGTGTAACCTATTATTTTGTAGATAATGAGTACTACTTTAAGAGAAACGGCGTTTACGGTCATTACGACGATGCGGAAAGATTTGCATTTTTCTCGAAAGCTTGCTTGGAAGCATTAAGATTGATTGATTTTTATCCGGATGTTATACACTCAAACGATTGGCATACCGCATTGGCACCCGTATTTTTGGATTGCTTTTATAGGGGTATACCTGAGTATCAAAACATTAAAACTGTATTTACTATTCATAATATCGAATTCCAAGGCAAATACGGAGAAGATTTGATAACGGATATTTTGGGCTTGCCTGAAGATAAACATAGTTTGGTTAAGTACGCAAAATGCACCAACTTTATGAAAGGTGCTATCGAGGCAAGTAACAGCGTTACAACTGTTTCTCCGTCTTATGCAAATGAAATTATGGATAGATATTATTCGTACGGTTTGGATAATATTTTGAGACAAAGAGGCTATAAGTTAAGCGGAATCGTAAATGGTATCGATGTGGATTTGTACAATCCTGCTACTGATAAAGCATTGTTTAAAAACTTTGATTTTACAACTATAGAAGATAAGCAAATCAATAAGCAAGAACTTTTAAAAATGTTCGATATGAACTTTAACAGCAATACACCGCTTATTGGTATGGTTACAAGACTTACCGAGCAAAAAGGACTTGATTTGCTATTAGCAAGGATTGACCAATTAATGCAAAGCGATTTGCAAATTATCATTTTGGGTAAAGGCGATTGGAAATACGAAAGCAAACTTCAAGAGTTGCAAAACAGGTATTACGGCAAATTGAAAGTTATTATCAATTTTTCTACCGATATTGCCAACAAAATTTATGCGGGCAGCGATATGTTCTTGATGCCGTCTAAGTTTGAGCCTTGTGGTTTGAGCCAAATGATTGCTATGAGATATGGTACTATCCCTATTGTAAGAAGGACAGGGGGACTTAACGATACGGTTATAGGCTTTAATCCTGCTGAACTTACAGGAAATGGCTTTACATTCTACAGCTTTAATGCAGATGATATGTGCGACGCAATTTACAGGGCAGTAGGCACTTATCACAATAAGCGTGAGTGGATATCTTTGATTGCAAACGCTATGTCGGCAGACTTCTCTTGGAAAGCATCCGCAAGCAAATATCTTGAGCTTTACGACAGGCTTTAATATTGTAAATTGATAAATTTTTAGTCAATATTGTGTTGTTTATTATGACAAAAATAGAGTAATTTTTAGTTTTATATAAATTTATAATGTAAACTCATTGTAAAATAAAACAAATTGCCTATGCAAATTGTTGCTTAAAATCGCAATTTGACATATAATTAAAAAGTAAGTGGCAGCAATCATACTTTAATATGCGGATATTAAAGATTAGTGGTGCTAATTGCTTGAATAAAATAGTTAATAAATTTTTAAACATCGCTTGGAAAGCTCGTGGCAGTTTTCCTTGCGATTTGTTAAGGAGTAATATGATAACAACAGAAGAATTCGAGAAAAAAGTTGAAAGTTTGGCTACCGTGATGTTTGGTAGAAAAATCGAAGATTGCAATCACAATCAACTTTATAAGATTATTGCAAGTGCGGTTAAAGATATTTTAACCGAAAAAAGATTAACTTTCAAAAAGGCATGCGCGGAGCAAAATGCAAAGCATGTTTATTATATGTCAATGGAGTTTTTGCTAGGAAAATCTTTAAAAAATCATTTGTTTAATCTTGGTATTAGCGATATTGTGGAAAAGACATGCCAAAAATACGGTTGCAGTGTTGACGAATTGTGCGAAATCGAGCCGGATGCAGGTCTTGGTAACGGCGGTTTGGGTAGATTGGCTGCAGCGTATATGGAGTCACTTACTAATTTGAGTTATCCTGCAAGCGGTTTTTCAATTAAATACGAGTTTGGTATTTTTAAACAAAAAATGGCTGACGGTTGGCAAATGGAATTGCCTGACGAGTGGCTAAAAGATGGTGCGGTATGGCTAGCACCTCGTGAGGAGGATACTTTCCCTGTAACTTTCGGTGGAGAAGTAGTTCAACATTGGAACGATAACCGCATGGTTGTGGAAATCAAAAATGCGGATACTATCCTTGCAGTTCCTTATGATATGAATGTAAGCGGTTATCATACAGATGCCGTAAATACACTAAGACTTTGGGATGCAAAAGCATCTATGGATTTTGATATGCAAGCATTTTCACGAGGCGATTATATCAAAGCTTTGTACAATAAATCTCTTGCAGAGTCCATAAGCAAAGTTTTGTATCCTGCAGATGACCATATCGAGGGTAAGTCATTAAGATTAAAACAACAATATTTCTTTGTATCGGCATCTATCCAATCAATTATTAAAAAGCATTTGGCAGATTATGGTACTTTGGATAATTTTGCGGACAAAGTTTCTATCCATATCAATGATACACACCCTACATTGTGCATACCTGAGCTTATGAGAATATTGCTTGACGTATACGGTTACAGTTGGGATGATGCTTGGAAGATAGTTTGCGGTACAATGAGCTATACTAACCATACTGTTATGGCAGAAGCATTGGAAAAATGGCCGGAAAGTTTGTTTGCTATGTTGCTTCCTCGTGTTCATCAAATCGTGCAAGAAATCAACAAGAGATTTTGTGCTGATTTGTGGGATTTTTATCCTAATGATTGGAACAGAGTGGCAAATAATGCAATTTTGCAAAACGGTCAAGTAAGAATGGCTAATTTGTGCTTAGCTGCATCACACACAATCAATGGTGTAAGTGCTTTGCACAGCGATTTGTTAAAGCAAGATGTTTTCCACGATTACTACAATATGCAACCTAAAAAGTTTACAAACGTAACAAACGGTATTACTTACAGACGTTGGCTTGCACTTTCCAACCCTAAATTGACAGCTTATATTTGCAGTTTGATTGGCGATGACTTTTTGAAAGATTGCAATAAACTTGCAGATTTGATAAAATTTAAAGGTGACAAAAAAGTTCTTGGCGAGTTTGCTAAAATAAAGAGAGAAAATAAGGAAAGACTTGCTAAATATATCAAGGAAAACAATGGCATTGATGTCAATGTAGATAGTATTTTCGATGTACAGGTTAAAAGATTGCACGAGTATAAGAGACAGCTTTTAAATTGCATGCACATTATCGATTTGTACTTGAGACTAAAGGAAAATCCGGATTTGGATATACATCCTAGAACATTCATTTTCGGTGCAAAAGCAGCTCCTAGCTACTATACCGCAAAATCTATCATTCGTTTGATTTGTATGCTTGGCGAGCAAATTAACAATGACCCAGATATAAAAGGTAAAATCAAAGTTGTATTCTTGGAGAACTATCGCGTAAGCTTAGCGGAAATCGTTATGCCTGCATCTGATGTAAGCGAACAAATTTCTATCGCAGGTAAGGAGGCATCCGGTACAGGTAACATGAAGTTTATGATAAACGGTGCTGTTACTATGGGTACAATGGATGGTGCAAACGTTGAGATTCACGAGAATGTCGGCGACGAAAATATCTTTATCTTTGGTTTGAGGGAAGAGGAAGTATCCAAAATGTACAAAGAGGGTTACTATCCATCTAGATACTATAACGAAAACTATCGTATCAAACGCGTAATAGATATGCTTAACGAGGGCATTGCCGGTGTTAAATTTAATGAAATTGCTCACATTTTAACAACCAAAGACCCTTATATGTGCTTGGCAGATTTCCAAAGCTATGTGGATGCTCAAGATGCACTTGACAAAGCTTACGGAGATGTTGAACGTTGGAACAGAATGTCACTTGTAAATGTTGCAAAAAGCGGTTTCTTCTCCTCTGACAGGTCTATCCAAGAGTATGCTGATAGGATTTGGGCTTTGTCTCCTGTAAAGGTTAAAAAGGCAAAATCTGCTAAAGCGGCAACAAAAACTGTGGCAGAAGTAAGTCAACCAGCAACTGAAAAACCAAAGGCAACAACAGCAAAAAAAGCTCCTGCGAAAAAGAGCAAATAATAAAAAAAATCGATATAATTTTTAGGATATAAAACAAAAATAACTCCCGCATCAACGGGAGCTATTTTGTTGTTAAAGATAAATTTTATAGGCAAATTTTTCGTGTGTTTACACAAATTTTTAATAGCCAAAAAAACATATTAATCTGCATAAAAACCGTGCGAAAATCGGTATTAAACGATAAAAACAGCTGATTTCAAGTTGTTTTACGATAAATTAAAATGGAAAAACGAAATTTCCCGGAGTAATAAACAAATAGCTTATTAGCGATAGCAAAACAATTATAATAGGTTGGTGCAAAATATATACTGCCAAAGCTTTGTTACCCCAAAAACTTACGGGTTTGTACCAACCGTATTTGTCAAGCATAGGAAGTACGGATTTCCGTTCCGCATAAACAAAACTACCTACACTTGCACCAAGAAGAACGTATCCCAAATTAGGCAGTATAGGGAAATAGTCTGCCGATTGATAGCCGCCAAAATATGTTGCGATAAACCCTAAGTCGGGATTTACGTTTTTCGGCGGGTTTGCGGTATAAACTTGCGTTACAACTATAATTACTACCCCTGCAATCAAACATACCATACTTATCAATCGGTTGTTATCCATACAAACTTTTGAGATGATGTAGTAAATCAAAATGGAAAAAGCCAACATGTGTAATACGCCGAAAGTAATGGACATATCAAACAAGGATGTTACTACTGTTATGCCGAATGCTAAAAATAAAGCCTCGATTCCGCGTTTTAAATTGCTCCTTGATAGGTTGCAGGAAATACCGCAAAGTATGAAAAACAGGCAAAATATAATAGGATGAAAAATCTCCCTTAGCATACCGCTTTCGTAATTATAAGCAAAATTTAAAATACCGTTATGAATAGGATTGGCAGCAGCCCAAGCTTCCCCGAAAATTTCGGATATATTGAACATAAAATGGTCCCAAATCATAAGCAAAACGCAAATACCGCGAATAAAATCAAGTTCCCAAATTCGGTTTTTACCTTTTGATAACTTGCGTTTTGATAGTGGCTTTGCGATTGTTAGAGCACTATTATTTTCTTTTTCCATAACGCTTGCCGTCCTTTTCGTAGTTTAATGGTTTTTCCTTTACGTCAATAAGTTTAAAATCCCCGTTCGTATATTCCTGAAATACCTTAAAATGATTGTGATATTCGTGAATTATAATGGACGGATTGTTGTTCGAGCGGTAAACTTTTGGCGGAATAAAACCTTTTCTGCTAATGTTAGGGTCATAATAAGGATGACTTTTGTGTGGCATACCGCCTTCGTACTTTTTAAAGTATTTTACGGGCTTTTTTTCGTACATTTTTTGCCTTTTGTCCGCATCTTTTCTTTGTTGAAGTTCACGCTTTGCTTTTTCACTCTCCATAATTTGTTTTATAGGTTTTACAATCAAATTTCTAATCGAAATTATTAAACTTCCTATCAAAGTTAAGGCTAACCCGATATAAAACAAAATTGTGTTAGTATCAAGCACACTTATATTAAGCCCGCCTGTAAGCATAAGTATACCGCAAATAATCATATAAATTGCAGGAATCCATAGGCCGAAATACAAAAGCATATACGCAATAATGTGCAAAAGAATTTTGGCGATTTTTATAACCGCCTTGATTATCCAAGCGAAAATTGCCGTCAATCCCAAAATGCGCATATTTATACCTTTGTATAGCTTATTTAAGCATATTATAACACAAAAAACGCCATTTGTAAACGATTTGATACAAAAATACAGCAGTCAAAAACGCTTATAAAATAGTAAAAAAGTTAATTTTATATTGATAAAATCAATCATAGTTTAACAGGGGGTATGACGAAAAAAATGAAAAATTTAAGCTGTATTTGTCAAAAAAAAGATAGCTTTTTTGCTGTTCTTTTTTACAATTTTGCCACTGTTTATTTACACTTTTAAGCTACTTTTTTGCATTTTTCGATACAAATTTTTTGTGTTTTTTATGCTAAAAACGACCATTTTTTTTGATGATTTTTTATTGTAAAATCCAAAAAATCGACTATAAAAAATAGTAAAATTCGAGGCGAAAAATCTGTAATAAAGTGATAATGATTACTAGTTTAAAGATTAAATTTTAAGCAAATTTTTAGATAAATTTCATTAATTATTTTTACCTACGGGAGCTTTTTTTAATAGAAAAAAACTTGCTAATATTTTTTCTTGCTAGAAAGTAACAGGCTATCTATTGTATAAAAAGAAAACTGCATGTAAAGTGTTTGTAAATTTAGGGAGCATTTAAGGTTGGTTTAAGGTCGCATTTATATAATTTATTTAGTTAATAAGACTATTGCGCAGGCGACTGTGCATTTGGGAGGAAATATGAGGAAGAAGAGATTTTTGTCTTGCTTGCTTGTCGTGCTATTGTTGGCAGTGTTTTCTGTCACTTTAGTTGCATGTAAGGAAAGAACTTCTCAAATAGTCACTCCGGAGGCTCCTGTAGCCGGTGAATCCGCACCGAGCGTAGGAGACTTGTTGCTTATTATGCTAAAAGGCATGGGCAAAATGGATGAGGACTTTGTGAGCATGGATTTCGAATCGGAAATCAAGACCAATGTTGGTAGTGTAGAAAATCCGATTTGGGACTATCGTAAATTTTACTTAAAGGGCAATTTCAGACCTGACTCCGGGGATGACGAGGGTGAAGTTGAACTAGGTTTGGGTGTTATTGCGACCGACGCAAACGGAAACGAAAGAGCCGACCAAAGTCAAAATTTCGAATTGTTTTTACATAACGGTAGATTCTACATGAAAGTAGGTACTACTGCTTTGTATTTGGAAGACATTGACTTTAATTGGATTATTGAACAGTTGAGGAAAATCGACGGTTTGCAAAACCTTGTAGATACTATTTTGGGCTCTATCCCGGGACTAGGATTAAAAGGTAGTGTAGACGAGTTGATTGGCATTGTTGCAATGCTTATTTTCCAAATCGACAATCAAATGACTACATACAATACTACAACAGGTTCGGGTCACATTGCGTTGAAGTTCAACCCTGACCAATTAATCGCTACTATCGTTACTGCACTTGACGGTACAAGTATTGACGGTGTGTTGGCAGGATATGGTATGGGCTTAATGATACCTGACGGTAACGGCGGTATGAAGCCTTACAGCATTGACGATTTCTTGGCAACGCTTGCGTTCCCTAACATCGATGTTTATGTTGAGGCAGATATCGAAAATAAAAAGGTTGTTATGGATACCGATGTAAACGGAAACAAAGGTTTGCAATTACATGTATATGATTGGCAAACTGAATATTTCCACATGAGTACAGGTGTTGTTTACAGCACTACAGATGCTATCAAGATTATTCCCGATAACATTGCTACTTATCAACCTTTCGGTTTGTTAAAGTTCCAATTTAACACCACAATCACTGTTGACGTCAATAATGTTGATGTTGGCAAACTTATCAACTTTTTTGCGGGCAAACAATTCTTGCCTGAAAATAGTTTGAGGTTATCTGCAAATGCAGGCTTGACAATCAAGCTTGATGCAGATATCCGCTTAAAGGAAGAGCCAAACAGTGCAAACCCTAACCAAATGGATGACAAGAGTATTTTCTTGTTAGAGCTTTATGGCGACAATAAAGATGTTCCTATGGTAGGTATTTACTTAAAAGACAAAAAGATTTATGTTAATCTTGACGACGCTATCAAAACCGAGAGCGGAAATATAGATATAAGACCGGGCAATATCGTTGTTGAAGGTGCGGAGGTAAGTAAATGGCTTACATCTGCTATCGGTCAGTTGACAGGTTTGGTTGAAGGACTGATGGACGATTTGTTTGCAAAAGAAGAAAAGGGCGGAACTCAAACTTTTGCAGCGGTAAACGATATTCAATTTAAAGACGGATACAGCTTGAGCGATATCGTGCTTCCTGTTGGCCATGACGACAATGGCAAAACATATATAAGCAAAACGTTCGGTACTATATTGGATATTGTTAGATATACAATAGGTTTTGAAGACTATATCGATTGGGATGCGGAAACCGGCAAAATCGAACTTAAAATCACAAACGAGTTCTTCCATAAATTATGCAATCAATTTGGCATAAATGTAAACGAACTTGCAACAATGAAAGATTTTGGTTTGATTATTCTTGGTATCGACCTTGCAAAAGGCTCTTGCTATTTAGATTTGGATTTGAACAAAGCAGTGTTTGACGAGTCGCTTAGCGGTGATGAGCAAAGCGTTTTGCACGCAAGGGTAGAGCTTGACAATTTCCGTTACGGTTTCGGACACCGTGATGAGTTGTTAAGCAAAATCGATGCTGCAACCGACGGTAGAGCATATATAGGTAATTTAAAAGACTTTATTTATAATGCAGTTGACGACTTGGATATAGAGTTCGAGGCTAAATTGCAAATAGATAAAGGTATATATAATGCCGCTAATATTTTTGGTATTAACACAGGACTACCAAATGTTAATATCGAGGTTGGCGATGCGTTTATTATGCATTTGAAATTGAATATTCAAATTCAAATGGACGAAGTTACATATAAAGAAGATAATAAAGATGTAACAAAGAAAATAATTACACGTGCATATATCGGTATTACAAATGTAACAAGAAATCCGATTTTCCCTAAAGACGGAATGACTGTTCGTTTGTATTACTTGGATGACAGATACGAGCAAAACAATGTAATGAACGTTATGTCGGCTACAAAGGAAGACAACAGCGTTCATGGTACACTTTATGCGGATATGTCAGAGTTTGAAATGATTAAAATTGGTATTCCAAGCTTTGCTATCGGCATTGATTTGACTGATTTGATTTTCAGCATGATAGACGACTTGGCTATCGATTTCAAAATTCCTGAGTTCTTAAACTCTAATGAAAACCAAGGTGCTAAAACATTCGGTCTTGACGACGGAAATACAAGAACAGTTACCGCAGATGATGACTCTATCATTTACGACTTGTATACAAAAGATGCAACAAAAGTTGACAGACTTTTAAAAGTAGAGCTAACTAGTGCATTGGTAAACGAGTTGTTCAAATTGCTTGATATTAATATAGGTTTTGAACTTCCTGAGATTAGCATTGATGCGGAAATCAATAAAATCGATGGTATCAAATTGAGCATTAAGGCATTTGACGGCGTAGACCAAGATAAAAAGACAATCAGCCTAGACCTAGGTATTAATAAGTTTAAAATGGGTAGCCCTAATTTGGTTATCGATATTACACAACTAACCGATGGTATAAAGGAAAATCCGGATAAATACGGAGTGTTTATCAACATTAGCGATTTGTCGGATACATCCAATAAAGGTATGTTGCAAGAGGTTCTACATGGTATTATTTACAGAGCTCTTGACGACGTGGATATCAAGTTTAGCCTAAATATCCACTTGGATAAAGGTACTTATGATATCAGCAATATTTTGGGTATTCAAACAGGATTGCCTAGTATTCCTATTTACTCGAGCGAAGGCTTTGATTTGAAATTCGATATTATGATTCAACTTCAAAGTGCTATCGTACCTAAGATGGATATTTTGGGTAACGTAATCGATGGCGAATACGAGCAAATTATTAGCCGTGCTATGATTACACTTCAAAATAAGGCACAAAATCCTCTTACTCCAAAGGGTAACGGTGTTGTTAAAATAATGTATTTTGACGACAGATACGAAGGCAACAAAAACTTAGGACTAAAACCATACAATGCTACACAAACAGGTGTTGACGGTAGCGGTAAACCTGTTTACAATGTAAGCAAGACGCACGGTACATTGTTGTTAAATTTGTCTACATTCAATATTTTGAACTTTGTATTGCCTGATGTTGCACTTGATGTGGATTTAACACAAATCGTATCGCAAGTTATCGGTAATATAAGTTTGAGTGACGTTTCGTTTAACAACTACAGCGAGGCAGATGCTGCAAGTGCGGTACAAAATCTATTTGCTGCAGTGGCAGATGGAGATAATCAAGAAGAAGGTACAACCTTTGTAAAAGTTGCATTGACCACAAAACTAATCGAAGAAGTTTTGAGAATGGTTGGTGTAAACCTAGAGTTTGGTTTGCCTAATATCGATGGCGGTATTATTGTAGATGCCGATAACGGTATATCTATCAATATAGCAAGTAAAGACGGCGAGAAGAATGTAAGTGCCGGAATCGGTATGAGCAAATTGCATTTAGGAAAGCAATTAACAGATGATGAAATTGCTCCTCCTGCGGATTTCGATATTAAAAAATTCGGTATTGCAACAGCACTTGACCTAAGTACATTGCTAAATACAATGATTTACAGAGCACTTGACGACGTAGATTTGTCGTTTGACTTGGCGTTTGAGATTACAAAAGGTAAATATGACGTTTCTAAAGTATTGAGTTTGTTCGGGTTAAGCCTTGGCGATGAGCCTATTAATATCGAAGTAAGCCAAGACTTTATACTTGATTTAACACTTAACATTAAAATAAGATGGAATGATTTTATTGATGCAGAGTCAAAAGTGAATAATGCAAGCGGCATAACTCAAGCAAGAATAAGTTTGTATAACAAAACACCTAATATATTGTTCTCGCATGCATCTGAAACAGTGCCTGTATTGGACGTATATTATTATGACGACAGAGGTCCTAATAACAATACATTGCCTCCATTGGATGCAGCTAACGGCGGACAGTTTGCCTATGGTGTAAATGGTAAGGAAACTCATGGTAGCTTGTTTGTAAATGCCGATAAGTTTGAGTTTGCAAAATTGAAAGTGCCTAATATGGTTATGGATATCGATTTGACAAAGTTGGTAAAAGGACTTATCGATAACTTAAGCACTAATTTAGGTGCGGGTACTCAATCTGCAAGTATCGATTCGGATATTTCAAGATATATGAGCAGCTTAATGGCTCAACAATTCGGTACGGTAGCAGATGCTGCATTGCCTACCGAAGAGACAGGTAACTATTTACAAGTTCATATCACAATGCAATTAATTAATGAGTTATTGCAAAAATTCGGTGTTGTATTTGAAGTACCTGATTTCTTGGATAGCTTAAACGGTAACTTTACAATAAGTCAAATTAATGGTATCAAGTTATATGCTAATATTAATAAGCCTAATGATGACGGCAGTGTAAATTCAATCACTTTGAATTTAGGCATCAAGCACATTAAACTTGGTCAAACTATCGAATATATTTCTCCTCCTGCAAGCTTTAATGATTACAGAGAGTATTATGGCACAAAAGTTATAAGCGATATTAATTCTGTAATTTACAGATTATTGGATGATACCAATATTCAAATTAAATTGCAAGCGGATGTACCTCAAGGTAGATACAATCTTGCACCTATCTTGAAGATGGCAGGCGTTAAGATTGACGAATTGTTTGTAGAGTTTACACAAGCATTCAATCTTGATTTGACATTGAATATTCAGTTGCAAATGGACAATGTTCATAAATATGACGATAACGGAAACATTGTAGAAGGTGCATACGAGACTATTTTGTCAAGAGCTTGTATAGAAATTATAAGCGGCTCGGAAAACTTCTTATTCGAGCAAGGTACTGTTGCAAAACTATTGTATTTCGATTGGAGATTGGAGGCAAATAGAAACAGTTCCGCTTTGGGATTGAAGAGACCTTCTTATGACGAGACTACAGGCATAACAAACAAGACATTTGGTACATTGTTTGCAGATTTCAGCGGATTGAATATTGCAAATATCACAATTCCACCTGTAACAATGGATATCGATTTAACTCAAATCATTCAATCTATAAGCTCTAGTATTGGTGGAAACATTAATTTGGGCGGTGGCGGAAATGCTGCATATAGCATGGCTGACAACGGTATCGGTATGGTAAACGATGCTTTAAACGGACCTGCTGCAGCTCCTGCACTTGGCAACTATATTAAAGTTGTAATAACTACCAATTTGATTAACGCAATATTGGAAATGCTAGATGTAAACTTGGGTGAGATTACATTGCCTAACTTTACAGTAGATGCGGCAGCAGATGCCGACAAAGGTATTGCGGTAGTAATCAACTTGTTTACAAAAGATTCGGATGACAATACCGACAGAACAATAAGCGCTACATTGGCATTGCCTATGTTGCATTTGGGTGTTAAGAACGAAATCGAAATACCTAAAGACTTTACAAGTAGCTACTATGCAACAGACTTTAGTAACATAGTAAAAACATTGTTGAAATACGGCGAAATTAATGCAAAATTAAACATTAGCGCTAACTCTTCGACAATTAACGTACAAAGACTTTTGAACAACATCTTGGCATCCAGCGGTATGAATCTTGCTTTGCCTATCAATGTTGATTTGAATGATTTTTCAAATGAGTTGGAATTAAGCTTGAAATGGAATTTCGACTATGACGACGCAAGAAACACTAATATTGCTTTAGAGTTGAAATGTGACGACCAAATGGCAATGTCATTGTACATGACAAGAGGAAATGTTTATGTCGACATGTCAGGCTTAGGTCTTCCTAAATTCTCGTTGGTAAATTCCGGCTTGGCAGCAAAAATTACTTATCTTGTAGGTAATGCATTGGACGGCTTGCTAGGTGCCTTAGTAAACAGCGGTACTTCAAACCTACAAAATGCTGTTGCTACAGCAAACAATATGTCTGTAGAGCAAATGAACAGCGAGCTATTTAGAATGGCGCGTGACGGCGAAATCGAAGGGGAAGAAGACAAACCATTTGAAATATTAGACTACGTTACACTATTGCTAAAAGGTTTGAGCATGAGTGACGGCGTGTTTAATATAGATATTTCTGCCGAGATGATGAGAACTATTTTGAAAGAGCTTGATATCAACATTGCAGAAAATATTACAGTAAAAGCAAGCTTGGATTTGAAACATGGTATAATCGAACTTTACTTGACCTTTGCCGAAATTTCAATGGCTGCTAAACTAGAAGTAAGAAATATAGGCGGAGTTGAAGATTTAACAATCAATGTAACCGATTCGGCTTATGTTGAACTTGATATGTCATCGGGTGCTATCTTCGTTAACTCTTTGTTGGATAATTTGGACCCAGGCATTTGGATTGATTTGATTAGTAAAAACTATTCGTTTAACGATTACTTTAGATATACTAAGATAACAATGGAAAAAGTGCCTATCGAGGGTATGTCATTGCCATATACAACAGGCGGTTGGGCAAATGGCGGAAGCATTTTGATAAAACTATTGCGTATGGATGGCAATGGTTCAAGCGACGCAATTAGCGGTGGCGTCCCTGCATTGTATATCATTTTGGATATTAACAGCAATAAGTTGTGGATAAGAGCCACAAAAGATTTATTGCCAATCAATATCGATTTCTTGGGTATTAGTGTTCATGCCGATACTATGGTAAACATCGCAATCGACTTTAATATCAAAAAGATGCTTAGCGATTTGATAGGTCCAATCATCAATGATATTAATAAAGTAGATACAGTAGGTTTTGAAGATGCGTTGAACGGCTTCTCTATCGATAGTTTATTAAAAGGTATCAATGTTAAGATTTACGGTGTAAGAAACATTAAGATTAATGTAGAACTAAACCATAACGTAATAAACGAATTTGTACCTAAATTGGTAAATGGCTTTAATGGTATGTTCATACAGTTGGACCCTTCAAAAGGTAACTCGTATACTGTAAGCGGTATCAATTATAACAATAAACAAAATACAGACTTCCTAAATAACTTCTGGGATAACTTGATATATCCTGTTGTTGTAGTTGCTGTTAAGGATGCCGGTTTTGGTGGACTTATGGGAGCAGTGGATGGTGCTATCAACAGTAGCGGTGCAAAAAACAATGTACTTAACCTGGTATCTAGGTTGTTGCCAATGCCGGAGTTCACCGAGCTGAATGCAAACGTTTATATCGTAAATGGTAAACTTGATAACATTCAACTTGTCGGATATGATATGACAATGAACGGTAATTATCGTAACAGATTGGAGTTAAGGATATTCAACGATATGTCCTCACAAGCATTCTTCGGAAACATGGATGCATTGGATTTGAACAATGTAGTACGTCAAGCACCATATATTCACTTCGATATGGCAGTTGACAGTGAGAGCAACTTTATCAATAAGTTTACTGACTATGCGTATGTTCCTAACAAAAACACAATGTACTATGATACTGCAATGGAAAACAAGCCATTTGTAGTTCAAAAGAACAACGTAACTTGGGCTGTAACTTATTATGACGAAAACGGCTTTGATATGAACGAAAATGTACTTAACAATGCGTTTACAAAGACCGATATGAGTGCATTTAAGGCAAACGGAAGATATAAACCTGGTTATTATATTGCAACGGAAACTGCAAGTACAGTAAAAGGTACGTTTACAAACCAAGTAAGGATTGTTATAGAGGATAATACAGCGTTTATTAGAGAAAATGACACTTATGTGGAGAATATCGAAATTCGTTCGGGTCAAACACTTCCTACTTCGATAACACTTACTAACGATAGGTTGGATAAATCTATTTATATAAGAAATGTAGAAGGTGCAATGAACAAGTTTGAGTTTAAAGACGAACATGGAAATAACTCGGCACCGCAAACAAGCATTGATGGTGTAACACACGAAAATGCAAAAGTTAAGATTAATTTGTCTTCAGGCAGTCCTATTTACAAAACAACACAAGTTAAATGGCACGATGCAAAACTTGAGTTGGTTGAAAAAGACCCTATCGAAATAAGCATTTTTGATTACAAAGACTTCTTTAACAATTATTACAAAGCAGAAAAAATGTTTGTAATAACCTCTGATAGAAGAAGGATTTATCAAGATGTTCAAAGCATAAGTATTTCTCAAGGTTATGAAGCTTTGTTTAACTTGGATAGTAACGGAAATATCGCCTCTCTTGCAAATGAGAGCAAATGGATGAGTGAAACAGGATTTAGAACACAGCTTACAATAGTGCTTAAAAATGCTCATGCACAGCAAATGCCACTTACAAGAGAGGTTATAGTAAAACCTAGAATTGTAGATTTTGTAAGATTTGACAGTAAAGACACTATTGTAATGGATACTGTGCAAACTCAATCCGATTTGCCAAAGAGTGTAAGAGTATACTTTAAAAACGGCGATATGGAAACTTATTCGATACCTTATGACAGATGGGATTTCTCAAATGTTGTTAATACCGAGGCTACCGGTGCATCTGCAAAGACAATGACATTCGGCAAAAAAGGTGTATATGACAATGTTGCATTTAGGTTTGACCAAGATTACGGCTATCCTGACGGTTTTGAGATGAACAAGGTAGAAGGCGTAACTATTGCAATCAACGAGGCTGTAATTAAATATGCAAAAGTAGGCCCTGATAACGGGGATAGATATTGCGAAATTTCTTATGAAGACTTTGCAAACAAAAAATTCAACGATTTGGATTTACGTTTGATATCTTCGGACGGAAGAGTGACAGACTATGTTGACAGAATAACATACACTATCGGTTATAGACATAGTGAAACCGAAGAGTTTAAGGAAAACAATGCTGAAAACAGAAGATATATTCAAAGCTTGCCATTGGAAGAAGCCGTGAAATATCAACCTGTTACGGCAGTGGCTAATAACTATGAGATTATCGATAGAGGTATTACACTTGGAGATAAAGGTGGTAGAGCAAGAGTAACAGTAAGGTTGTTGTATATGCAAAAGGATGCAAATGACGAACACCCTATTTTGGATAATAGTAGAGTAGTGGAGACATATTTGTATTTCCAAGTTGCGGCACCTATTGTTAAGGTAGACTGATTTTAGGAGGAATTATGAGGGAATCAGTGAAAAATAAAAGAAAATTAATAGTGACAGCTGTTGCGGTAATTATTGCAATGCTACTGTCTGTTACCACAGGGCTATTGATATATAGCCCTAAGGGTAACTCCACCCCTGAAGGTATAACAGACGGTTTGATGGGTAATGTTGCCGATAGTGTTAACTTAGATAACAGCACAACAGGAAAAACCAATCCTGACGGTACTTCGGGAGACCGTATCACTACACAAGCTGAATTAAAAAGTGCTATACAAAACAACAGAAGTTGCTATTTGGCAAATGACGTTGAGTTGGATTGGGGAAGCGGTAAACCTAACAGCAATAGTTATACCGGTACTTTTAACGGTAACGGAAAGGTTGTCAGATTAAGAACTAGTTCCGACGGATGGCCTATGTTAGATACTTGGAAAGGTTCGGGAGATAACTATTACGGTGCGGGATTTGTTGGTGTATTAGCTCCCGGCGGTGTTATTAAAAATGTAACATTCGAATATAAAAGTTTGACTTGGAAGTTTGCTTCACCGACTGCATGGCATAATGGTAAGAAAAATACTATCGCAACATTCGGTCTTGTTTGCGGAGAGAATAGAGGTACTATCCAAAATGTAAGATTGGATATAGATTCTGCCAAAGTAGAAATGCACGCCGATACTTTTGCCGATGAAGAATATGCCAATAAATTATTATTGGGTGGTATTTGCGGGGCTCAAAGCGGAACACTAAACAATGCTTATGTTAACATAACAGGAAATACCGAGTTGAAAGTAAATACAAAAAACTGGAGAAACACAAACGGTGGATATAGGGCTTTACAAATGGGTATTATCGGCGGTGTATATGGCGCTTATACAAGTGCTACTGCTGCTTTAAATACTTCCAACCTTATGATGAAAGGCGGCTCTGGCGTAATTTTAACAGCAGATAGTGAGCCTGGTGGCTCAGGTTGGAGTCAAAACGATGGTGTATTGAACTTTTGCGGAGCAGTTGCCGGATATAATATACAAGGTGTAAAAGGCGTTGTATGGGATTATCAAGGTAGCTTTTGGGTAAGGGCAAAGTCTGCAAATGGTGCAACATATTCGCCTAGTGATTTTGAAAGTTCTAAGGTTGCCGCTATGACGGGTATACCTAACGGATACTATTCTCCTACTGCAACAATCGTTTGTGCTAACGGCTCGGAATGGCTTTCAAACAGCAATGAAAGAGCTAACTATCTACTTAGCGGTTACGGTAAAAACGATATGCCTACCAATAGCTCTGTAAATTGGGGTATGGATACTAGCGATGCCAAAAGAGGTAAAATAGACAGGTCTTTTGGTAAAGCTAAAATCGATATGGCACAATATGACGCAAAATTTGGTAGTATCGAGATGAAATTTACAAATGACCCCGGTTATTTGAATATCAAAAGAACTATGACGGGTTACGGTACTTTTGACTGTTTCTTCCGTGTAGGTACTTGTGCAACCGATGCTATAAGCAGTAATCCTGCAGTTTATTACGGTTCGGATAATAATAAAGCTTTTGATGTGAATTTCAATATGGCTACCGACAATATGGCTGCGGATGTTCAACGATTTGAGATTGTTACAGGTAAACGCTTAAGCGGGTCGACGTACGGCATTCAACTTTTGGGTAATCAGTCGTATACGGGCAATGATTATTTGACGCTATTTAAAAACAATGCAATCAGTGCTGCCGCAAGAGAAAAGATTAACGAAGTTAAAGTAGATACAAACGTAGTTTTCGATACAAGTTTAATCAAAATACTTGAAAATGATAAGGTTATTAGCGGTTGGAATTTGATTTATCCAAAAAGAGCTGCTAAAATAACTATTCAAAGTACTGTGGACCCTGATTATGCTTATGTTGACCACAAAAACAGATTCTGTTTTGCTCCTACAGCTGAAATGCCTAATTTACAAATGTTGCCGGCAAGAAACACGGTTACAGTTCCTAACGGATGGGGTAAAACTCAAACAATAAATGTATTGCTACGTGATGACCAAAACAATACTAGCAACAGGATTCAAAATAATGCCGTAGATAGGGTAGAGTACAGAATAGTAGGAACTACTGCATTTAAGAGCCAAGCCGTAACTCACACTGCAGCAAACGGTTTCAGCTTTACAATTAGTGATTCCACTCCGTTAGCGGGTGCTCAATACGAGATTATCGGTTATAAAAACGATAACCCTGTAGTGTTCAGTCAGTTTGACGATGCAGGTGCAGTCGTACCGTTAAATTTGGGTAAAAATGTTTTTGTAGACAATATTGCCCCTACTATGGATGATAGTCAATTTGATTATCTACACGAAACAAATGTATGGTTTAATGCTGACAAAACAGTTGAGTTTGAAGTTGCAGATGCAAACTCCGGTGTTAAGACGGTAGATGTATTTAAAACAGCATTGGATAATCAAGGTAATCCTATAATCGGAAGTTATCCGGAACGTATAAACAGCACTTTACAAAATAATAGGGTTACTTTTACGGCGGATGGTTATAACAAATATCATATAAAGATTTATGACCAGGCTGATAATACAAAAGATTACGAGTTTAATGCTCATATCGATAAGACAAATCCGGATATTACGGCAGATATAGAGTACTATATCAAAAAGATAACCGGTGGTACGGATCCATACGACCCTTCTAAAGGCTCTACGAAATCGGTATTTGCAACTATACGTGCAAACTTTGGTCCTGCAGGTGGTAAAGTTTATTTCGAAGCTGCAAATCAACCTGATAACGAGTTAAACACCAAAGGAACAGTAATACAAAGCACGAACAATGTGTTCGATGCGGAAATTAAGACTACTATGGACGGCGGTACTGCGTATAACTTTACTTTGATAAGTAACGCTGTTGCTACCAAAGGCGATGAGAGCAGTAGCTTAAAAAAGACTATTAATGGCACTGTTGTAATCATTGTTAAGCAAGAGACTATCGAAGTTTTGATAGCAGATATCAACATTACTTCCGATAACGGAGATTTGACAGAGGTTTACAGTAAGAGTAACGGTTTTGATACTTCTAGAATTTCCGTAAGATTTTCGGATGAGACAAGAAAACAAACTGCAAAAGAAAAACTAGAGGGCATTGACGCAATTTATGATATCGAACAATTTAATACATATATCGAAGTTGTATCGGCAGGTTTCTATTCGGACAAATCGGGTAATAATCCTGTAACCGATGCAAACGAGGGCAGAGATGCTAAGTATTACTTGCTTGTTCATATAAGGGTAAAATCTATTTACGATTTTGCTATAACAAATCAGCAATCACAAAACAACTTTTATGTGTTCGAGGCAAATGCGGTTGATGATGAAGGTAATGCTATTGAATACCAAATCAACAATACTTTGCAAACAGTTGAGACTGTAGGTATTCAAAAGAAAGTCATTAATGATATGACTGTAGATTATATCGAAAAGACTTATTGGGAGCCTAACCCTGATTTCAGTGTTACTTTGGGTGCAGGTGAGTTGGTTTCGGGCGATACTATTGACGATGTTAAGATTACTTATCATACTAATGCAACAAAAGAGTCAAATGCAGGAAGATACGATGTAACTGCAACTATTGACGAAGATTGCATAAACTACAAATTGGCAAGCAATGCAAATACAAGGGGCGATTTCAGAATCAAGAGAGCTGTAATTTCCAACATTTATATCGACGGAGAGTTGAATTCTATCAGCTGTTTTGAAACCCCTAATGTAAAAGCTTATTTCTATGACGCTACAGGTATTAAAACCGAGGCTCACAGAATTTACTTGGACATTATTTATAAAAACCAAGATAAGGAAGAATTTGAATTTATCCCGGGTAAGAGAGCTCCTATCGGTAAATACTTCTATGTTATTTTGATTGACGATGCAAACTTGATTAACTATGTTAACCTTAGCGACCCTAATATGCTTATCGGTCACTTTAGCGTTGTAGGAGATAACGTTGAAGAGGGAAGAAACTTCTTTATCAGAGACTTGGACCCTACTACAAGTGTTATCGAAGTTGAATTTATCAACGGATTTATCGATTTTAGGTCTTTGCTTGATTTTGACGAAAACGCTTTAAGAGATAAAATGATGATTTTGTACGGCGCTAACGAGGTTGAGAACACTATTATCAATGAAATTGGTTACTACATTGTTACTTTGAAAATTAAACGTGGCGACGATAGATATGCTCCTTTTACCAAAGAGTATGAGATAAAGGTTGTTCCTGCAACTATTATTGCTACAAACGACGATGTAAAAGCTCCTAATACGCCTGTTGAAGAAGGTCAAGTGTCCATTGACGGCGTATACTTCGATAATAAAGTTGTTAACTTAACTATCGACAGTATCAGCAAATCTTTGCGTGACAAGCTTGAAGCTTTGCTTACCGAGGAGGAAATTGCTAACGGCGGTGTTACAAAATATTATGATTTCGATTTTACTTATAAGCTTAATAACAGAACTGTAAGTGCAAGCAATGTTATCAATGTTGGATATTACAATGTTTCACTTGCGATTTCCGGCGATAAGATTAATACAATTTATTTGTCAACAGGCTTTAATATCGTAACACGTGATTTGAATGTTGTATTCGATACCGACAAATATGAAAGTGACGAGAACATTACAGTTACTACAAATTCAAACGGTGTTATTACTATTTCAAAAGTATTCAATGGTTTGAATAACACAATCGATTTGTCTTTGGAAAAGGAATTTGAGGCTACGCTTAGACGCTTACTTGGTGTTGATGCAAGCACTCCTGAAAGCGAATTGCCTTATCAATTCTCCGACAATAACAAAGCTGAGGCAGGTAATTATACTATCGCTTTGAACTTGACAGGTCTTGCTATCGGCGGTAGTCCTAATGTAAGATTGAGAAATGCTACTATTATTGTTTCTATTTCTCAAAGAACTGTTGATTTGGAAGTAAGTAATATCAATGAAGTATTTAAAGGTGGTACTTACTTGCTACTAACCGAAAATGACATTCAGGCTTTGATTGACAATGGTATTGCAGACCCTTATATGGACCCTGATACCGGTATTGCACAAAAAGTAAACTCTTTGTATTTCGGTATTGACGATTACAAACATTTGGGTGTTGAAGTTATAAGACAAAAACCATCTAACCCTGACGACATTGTTACAGGCGGTAAGTTGGGCTTGTATTTCCCTAACTCGGGTACTTACAATATTCCTATTAGAATGAGAGTCCCTAACCCTAACTTTAAAATAGGTAATGGTTATATACAAGCTACTATTGCAAAAGCACCTGTAAATTCAATCACTCTTCAAGCAGAGTACACTTTAGATGGTAAGTTGCAAAAAGAAGATGTTTCCGATGACGGCAAGTTCACTATGGAATACAATGGCTATGACGTTGAGTTCAAGATTGGCGAAAGCGGTTTGGCAGATTTGGAAAATCTTGGCGTTGCAGAAAGCGAAATTCAATTTACAAACAACATTCTTAGAAATGCAGGTACTTACGAGGTAAGCGTTGCAGTTGATAATATGAATGTTTCAAGTGATGTTTATACTATTCAAGTCGAAATCACTAAAAAGAAAATCGGCGACAGAGTAGGTAAATTTGATAGCAGCGTTTGGATGATTGACGGTGCAGCTCCTGACGAAACTCAACTAGAAAACGGTATCGTTTACAATAAGATTGACGGCGTTGAATCTGTTTACTCAATTAATCTTATAGACCATGATTTGGTAATTGCAGAGGGCTATAATATTCGTTATCTATATGACGGTAAGGAGATTAAAGGTGTTTCTAAAGCAGGCGAGTACAAAGTAACTGCGGAAATTACCAGAGCTGATGACTCTGATAACTGGGAGACAAAGATTGTTGAACTTTGGAGACTTGATAAAAACGGCGATTACGTAACCGAGGATGTAGTTATTTACGATAAGAATGACGAGGACGATGACATCCCAAGGGACGACGATGAGTTGCAAGTAACCGAAAAGAGAAGAATTGTTGACAGTTTCGTTATCGAGAAATCCGAAGATTTGCAAACTGAAATCGACGCTTTGGACTTTATACTTAGCGATAAGGAATATACTTATGACGGTACTCCTAAGATTTTGGATTACACTGATGACCAAAAAGCTGAGTTCGCTCGTAGAAATATCAAAATCGTTATGAGAAAGAACGAGTTTATCAATGCAGGCGAATACACTATCGTATGCTCTTTCAACAGACTTGACCCTAACGGTAGCGGTAAAAATGACCCTAACTATGAGCAAGCTACTGTAGAGGCTACTTTGGTTATCAAACCTATTCAAGTTCAAATTTTCTATGAGTTTGACGAAAAATTCAAGTATGATAAGAAAGGTTTGAATGCAAGATTCGGCGAGGGAGACGAAATTAAGGTTACTGCTTACTATATCGATATGTACGGTAAGAAGATTCCTGTAAAATCTTTCACTATCGAGACAATGTCCGGCAGCGGAGAGGATTTGGACTTTGGAACACCTAAAAAGGACCAAGAGTCAGGCGAATTGATTATCACTCCTGGTAACTATCAAATTACTGCAAACTTAATCGATACAAACTATGCTTATGATGAAGATGCAGCTATCAACTTCTTAAGATTTAACATTAAGAACGAGACTAAAGCTACAAATACTACTCTTTATGTATTATTGGCATTTGTAATCTTTATGATTGTTTGCGCAGCTTTGATTGCTTGGTATGTATTTAGATTGTATAATCCTGCTTGCCAAGATATCGACTTGGAAGACGAAGAAAACTTCTAAAACTAAGCTTTGTAAAGTTAAGTACTTTATATTAAGCTAACAATATATATAAACGATTTATATATTGGTATATCATAAAACAACAAAACCCTTTGGAAAATCCCAAAGGGTTTTTGTGTTGAGATAAGTTAATGTTACGTTTGAATTTTTAAAGCGTTTAATTTGCTTTTGTTGCCCTGTATCTCTGTACTAGCTTGAAGTAGCAGAGTAATTATTTAAATTGGTTTATAAGGTTATCGTTTGTTGCAGGTAAAAAAGATTATAGGTAAATAAAAATGGCATATTTGGGAGTTTCTCTTGCTATATCGGGCGTTTTGTTGTATACTTAAAGGGTAAATGCGGATAAAAAGGAGCTGTTTATGTTAATTTCAGCCGTAAGTGAAAAATTGGCACCATCTTTGATTTTGGTTGCATACATATTGATGATGATTGTTATTGCGATTGTTTGTCGCAAAAAAAGCCGTTCGTTGAACGATTTCTTTTTAGCAGGACGTGGGCTTGGCGGTTGGATGACGGCTTTTGCTTATGGTACTACTTATTTTAGTTCGGTTATCTTTGTAGGTTATGCAGGTAAGTTCGGTTGGACTATGGGACTTGGTGCTGTATGGATTGGCATAGGCAACGCTTTAATCGGGGCATTACTTGCGTGGAAAGTGCTTGCTAAACGTACAAGGCTTATGACACATAATTTGGGTGCAAGTACAATGCCAGAATTTTTTGCTACAAGATACAATGACAAAGGCTTAAAACTTTTTTCCGCTATAATTATTTTTACATTTTTGATTCCTTATTCCGCAAGTGTTTATCAAGGGCTTGGCTATTTGTTTGAAATGGTTTTTGGCATTGACAGCATTTGGTGTATTTTGATTATGGCAGCTCTAACAGCGTTATATCTTTTCTTTGGTGGTTATTTTGCAACCGCTTTATCCGACTTTGTTCAAGGTATTATAATGCTTATCGGTGTAGTTGTAATGGTATTTTTGCTTTTAAGAGCACCCGAAGTTAATTGGGGAGAGGGCTTGAGCAAACTTTGGACTGACGGTTTTGGTTTGGTGCCTGCCACAGGCTGTGGGCTTGATTCACCGCTATTCAACTGCATTATTTTAGTGCTTCTAACCTCTTTTGGTGTTTGGGGATTGCCACAGTCAGTACATAAATTTTATGCCGTAAAAAGTAACAAATCAATTACTCAAGCAATGGTCGTAAGTACTGTTTTTTGCTTGGTTATCGGTTTTGGCGCATATTTTACAGGCTCGCTTGGTCACTTGTTTTTTGGTGAGTTGCCTGAGGGTGGCTTTGATTTGATTGTTCCGCAAATGTTACAAAAGGCTTTGCCTAGTGCTGTTTTGGGGCTTATTGTAGTGCTTGTGCTATCCGCAAGTATGTCTACGCTTGCTTCGCTTTCTTTGTCGGGGGCTTCCTCTGTTGCTGTAGATGCCTACAAAGGTTTTATCAAAAAGGATGCTAGCGATAAGCAAGTTAATTGGATGTTACGTGGCTTTTGCCTATTTTTCGTAGTGGTTTCCGTTTTGCTTGCAGTATTTAAGATTACTGCTATCGTAACGCTTATGTCGCTAAGTTGGGGCGTGCTTGCAGGTTGCTTTATCGGACCTTATGTATTAGGACTTTACAGCAAAAAAGTCAATAAATACGGTGCTTATGCCTCCATGATTGCCTGCTTGGTAATTACACTTGTCTTAGTTATTGTGTTTGGCGTTATCGAGCCTAAGGTAAATGGACTTACTTTTGGCAATATGATTTCGGACGGTGTTAAAAGGGCTCCGCTTATCGGAGTGATTTGTATGGCTGTAAGTCCTATTGTTACTTATCTTGCAAGCCTTATTTTTAAGGATAAAAATTTGGACGGGGAACAAATTATCGAACAGACAAAAACATCTGTGCTTGAGTGATAGTATTAAGTAATTTGGGGTGAAAAGTGAGGAAATATAATACCTTTTTAATAGTAATTTTAGTTGCGATATTGGCTGTTGTGTTATCTGGCTGTGCTTTGAGTGCAAAAGATTGCTACGTTTTTGGAGATTAGGAATTTAAAGAGTTATGGAAAGAAGATAATTCCAAACTCGATGAAAGTGCTTTTCGCATTATGTCGGCAAATGTATTGGTGCACATTAAGGATTGGGGCGGCGAGCCTGTAAAACCAAGAGCACATCGTTTTGCCGAGGCTGTGAAACACTATGCACCCGATGTAATAGGTATGCAAGAAATGTGTAGCGAATGGTATAAATATTTGCTGCCACAACTTAGCGATTACCAAGTTATCGAAAAAAAGAATTCATGGTTTATGGAAAACCGTTCCGCAATTATTTATAATACAAGTAAATTGAATTTGATTGAAAGCGGACTTAAAAAGTATACCAAAGGCGATAAAAATGGGTGTCGTGCGGTCACTTATGGTGTTTTTGAAAGGATAAGTGACGGAAAGCGGATTATTGTAACTTCGACTCACTTGGATTTAATTCGCATGAAAGACTATGAAAAAGAAAAAAGCATAATGCTTAGTCAAGTTGACGAATTATTTGAAATTATTGATAGTTTAAAGGCAAAATATGCAAATGTACCTATTTTTATGACAGGCGACTATAATTCTATGGAACACGAAAACAGCCGATTTGCAGGTACAGAGTACGACTCTAAAAATGATTTGACTTACTTTAAATGCTATGGCAAGCTTTGCGGTTATTTTGCTTACGAAAAAATTATAGGTAAATATATCGATACAAAATTTGTGGACGGTGTTGAAAGAAAGTTTGATAATACACGCGGGTATTTTTACGATGACCCGACTTGGGACCATATTTTTATGACCAATGAACAGTATGCTAAAGTATCAACATTTAGGGTCTTGACTTCCGATTATTTTCATAATTACGAGGATAGGACAAGCAGAATTTCAGACCATTTGCCAATTTGCGTCGATGTAACAGTTAATAATTAAAATTAATCAATATAAAAAACAAAAAACACGGGAATCCGTGTTTTTTTTGTTTTGGAAACAATAACCACCAGCTGTGCTGGTGAGGATATGAAAGCTTTAGCTATACATCTTGAAAAACTAATCCTCCATTGATATAATAAATGTGGCTACCAACCGCATTTATTAATAAGAATTAATGGAGGATTAAAATGAGTAAAAATAATTACACAGATAGTTTATCACATAGCAAGTACAGATGTCAATATCATGTAGTCTTTGCACCAAAATATAGGCGACAAGTAATATATGGTAGAATAAAAGAGGATATAGGTAAAATGCTAAGAAAATTATGTGCATACAAAGAAGTAGAAATAATAGAAGCAGAAGCATGTCCCGACCATATACATATGCTAATATCAATACCACCAAAATATAGTGTTGCTCAAATAATGGGATATCTAAAAGGTAAAAGTAGCTTAATGATATTTGAAAAATATGCAAACATGAAATATAAATATGGTAACAGACATTTTTGGTGTAGGGGATATTATGTGGATACGGTAGGGAAAAATAAAAATGCAATAGAGGAATACATAAGAAATCAAATACACGAAGACCAGCAGTATGAACAATTAACAATGAAAGAATTTATAGACCCGTTTACGGGTGAGCCAGTGGAAGGAAACAAATAAAAAAAAATCGCTTTAGCGATAGTTTGAGAAAGAAATGCGGTTGGCAGTAAATTCGATGAGCCTATAGGCTCGGCTAGTAATATTCTCTAAGGGGGCAAAATCAAGCCACCAGCTTAGCTGGTGGTTTTGACTATTATTAAATTATTTTATGACTAATTATAAAAATATTATGTGATTAGATACAATATACAATATTATAGCTGAATTTCAAAGTTTTTGCCCTCAAAATCCAAAGTTATGCCGTTGTTGGTAATATGTAGTTCATATCCCGATTTTTTGCGGATAACTTTGATATCGATTATTTTGCCTGCAATTTTTAATTTATTACATTCCATACAATCCCATGTTTTAGGCAAGTTTGGCGTAACAGTAAATTTGCCGAATCCCGTAGGACGCATACCAAGTATACCTTCGGTAAATATTCTTAAATACAAGCCACTTTCGGCGGATAACTGTGCTTGGTTGCCTTCCGGGAAAGCCTCTACTGCATAAGGGATATGTTCTCCAAGTAGTCTTGCGGTAGAAAATTTTTCAAGAAGTTCAAGTGCTTCGGTACTATATCCTGCATTAAACAATCCTCGCAAAGTGTAAAGTGTTGACCTATCCCAAAATGTTTTGTCGCCACTTGCGGATAACAAACCCTCCGCCATTCGAAGTTTAGGGGATAAAAGTGCATCTTTAGTAGCTTTGCTCCTCTCAAAAATGCCTACAACCATTGGCATACATATCCACGAGCGTAATTTAGGCTCTTCCAAGCAGTACATAAATGTTGCGTAGCCTTCTACATTTTTTGAAAAGTAGCTGAGTATATTTGATTTTAAAGTAGCTGCTTTTTCCTTATAAAAGTTTGCTTTTTCCGCATTTCCTAATTCCAAATGCAAATAACTTGCACTAATAAGTGCATCGTATGCCAATGTAGATGTGCAAAGGTTTGCCTTGCCTGACTCAAGCCTATTTTCCAATTCGTCGCTATCGGATGAAATAACTCCGTCGCTGTTGGTTTGTGAAAGTGTATATGCCAAACATTTATCAATTAGCTCTACAAAATTTTCGGCAAGCTGTTTATCTCCGTAAGTCAATAAAAATCTTGCAAGTCCGTAGGCATACATTGCACTGTCGCCTCGGTCTTTGGCACCATGCCAAATATCATCCCCCTCTGCAACAATGCTTGTAATTAACGCTTTATCGTCGTATACGTATTTGCGGTACATTTCGTAACAGTTTATACATTCTTGCTCGCCGATTTCATAGCCTAAATAACCAAATAGAGGACTTATGTATTCGCATTGGTCATTTGTCCAAAGTGCAGCATAGTAATTTCCGCCGCCCGGGGAGTGCATTAGCCCTGATTTTGTTTTAAAAATACTTTCGCACCCTCTTATTTTTGCATATCTTGCCATAAGATTGATATGTTCGTTTGGAGTTTTGATAATTAAAGTGTCATCCAATTTCTTTATAAAATCCTCACGACTAGTTTGCTCTTTATCAAAATCAAGATTAAATTGTTCGTCAAGTCGCAATGCACAATATGCCACATTTATTACAGCACGTTCATTTGGCTTTAAAGTAACATAATCGTTTGAGATATATGTAAAAACATTATATCGCTCACGCATATTACCGTATCTTGCAGGCGTTGTGATTTTTTTATCATTATTGATTAGCCTAACAAAATACTCATTTCGACTATTGTTTGTTAAAGTGATTTTTTCAATAAAGCATTTTTCCGATTGTGCAGGCAAAAGTTTTCTTTCGATTTTCAATTTGTCTATTTTGCTTAAAATGCTTAAACTGCCGTCAAAAACAAAATCTTTGACACTCTCAACACTTTTTACACCGTCAACACTTATGTCAACCCCCTTAAAATTATGGTCAAGTGAGCCACTTGTATTGTTAGGGTAACACCTTAAAGTAGGAAATATAATATGTCTCATTAAGCGAAGTTTGCCATTTTTATCGGCACCATAACTTATAATACCCGAAACATAAAAGGAGGACATTTCAATATGATTGGAATATTCGGTGTTTTCCTTTACGCTGTAAACAATACTTTTTCCGTCATTTGCAATGTAATGCTTTGGTTTGGTAAATGGTATATTTATTTTTGCCCATTTGGCAAAGCGTGGAATACGCGGTCTTTTGATTTGCAACATAAATTTCTCCTCTTAATAAATAAATGATTATTTTATTTAAATAATCATTTATTTATTGTATTGATAAATATTTTAAGTATTCATATTGTATTGATATTATGAGAAAGTTGTTTTTTTAGTAGTTTCATTTTATATGTATAACTTTTAACATTATATAAGTTCTGCATTTTCAAGAATCAAATTTTTATCAAGATGTAAATTTCTTAATTTTATTGGTTTTCCTACTACTGAAAGAGAAGTTATCAAACCGTCTTTCCAAGCAAATGATAAAACATTACCTGTAGCAGTTCTGATATTTTTGATTTCGCCCTCGTTAAATTTCTCGGATAAAGCAGGTAGTAGTTCTATAACTCCGTCCTCTTCCGTAACCAATAGTTCGTTGATTGCGGATAAAAATCCTAAGTTGCCGTCAATTTGGAAAAAGAACGGTGGGTGCGTATCAAATAGATTTTTAAAGAAAGACATCTTTATCATCTTATCTAATATTGTTTTTGCGGTTTCCGCATCTCTCAATCTTGCAGCTAAGCTTATTGCCCAAGCCGAACTCCAACCTATTAGTGAGGAACTGTATTGTATTCTGCGATTAAACAATTTCTCAACCCATTCTCTTTCCTGTGGATTTCTGTAATATCCAATGATTTTTGCAGGGTAGAACGAATATAGTGGAGAGAAGTGTCTATGTCCCTTTTCAGATGGGGTATAATCGCTGCTCCATTCGTTCAAACCGTATTCTCCGCAAGTGAAAGTTCTTAGTCTCGACAATCTTTGTGAAATTTTTTGCAGTAAAGCTTTGTCAGTTCCAAATTCCATATAATTGTCAAAGACTTGTCTTATTAGTCCTAAATCAAATGCACTTGCATAGTCAACACTGCATTTTTTGCCGTCTTTTATAAAACTTGCTTCAGGAGAGGTTGACGGACAAGTTATATATTCCCCTTTACGTAGAATTAAATAATCGCAAGCAAATTTTGCAGCTTCGGTAGTGATAGTTTGAATTGTATCACGATATTTTTCCATATCGCCGTAGCGCAAGTGCTCATAAAGCTCGTTTGCAAGCCAAACACCACATAACGGAGCAAACATATATTCACTTTCGCCTTTTACAGGGGCTGTTTTTCGCCATATATCTACGTTATGATTGCAGGCAAAACCGTCGCAATTATAGTTTGTGTGTGCCGTTGTTTTGCCGTGTTGCATAATTTCATCTACCATACGCACAAATGGCTCTGCACATTCGGATAAATTGCATTGGCTCATACCCCAATAATTCATTTCCGTATTTATATTTGTTGTGTAATTGCTTGACCAAGCGGCTTTTAAGTCCTTATTCCAAATGCCTTGCAAATTGCAACCGCTACTACCTTTACGACTTGATGAAATCAAAAGATATTTACCGTAATTGTAAATTAGTTCTACAAGGCCGTTATGAACTCTGCCTAATTTGGCTTCTTTTAATAATTTATCGGTAGGCAAATCTATATCACTTTTTAAATCCAAAGATTGTTTACTGTAAATAGCATTGTAGTCAGCAATATGATTTTGCTTTATTTGCTCATAATTGTTAGATAATTTGGTAAGTGTTTTTTGAGTTAATTCCAAAGCATATTTTCTTGAAGTTTTTGGCATTTTGTCGAAGCCTACAAAACCTGTGGCTGTTGCAAAATAAATAGTTATTTCCGTGGCTTTAGATACTAAAATAGACTTTTGATTTGTAGAAATACTGCCATTTGTAACTAGTTTTGCCGACAAACAAAAGCTCATGCCTTTGCCCTCGTCATAAGTTGCAACTTTTTTGGTTTTTAAATAATGAGGCGAAGCAAAATCGGGTGCGTTGCCTAAAATATTAAAATTACCATCTGTAGTATCGATTTCATGCTTTAATTTAGATTTACCATTTAATGTTATGCTAATAGGTGTTTTTGCAGTTATTTTGTATACAAAAACTTTGGCAGGAAAACTTGCAAAAGCTTCTCTTTGAATATTAGCTGTATCAACGTTTACAATGGCATTTGCCAAGTCCAAACTTCTTGAATAATTGCGTTTATTTGCGCCGATAATTTTTATATCGATTTCGCCAAGCGGAAGATAAGCATCGCTATAATCGCCAACAAATTTTTCTTCAATAATTTGTTGAGCTTGATTATTTTCCCCCATCATTATTAATTCACGTACTTCTTCCAAGTATTCTAAACTTTCGGGATTATCGTGATTTTTAGGATATCCCGACCAAAGATTGGTGTCGTTAAATACTAATTTTTCACACGATTTGCCGCCATATAGCATTACGCCTGTATGTCCGTTACCCAAAGGTAGCGCATGTCGCCATACCTTTGCAGGAGATAAGTAAAATAATTTATTCATATATTCTCATTATATAGAATCGGAAAACAAATAAAAAACCATACAATCAATATACTAATTTAATTAGTTTGCAACTGTACGGTAATGTTAAATTTTTGATAAAATCTTTTGTAATTTGTTATATTCAGAATAAAAACTGCTAATTATCTATTAAAAAGTGTAATTATTTGGCTTAATTGCAGTAGTTTATAATATGTGTATGCCTATATTTAATTATAAAGTATTCTGTAAGCTATTTAATTG
>OFFU01000393.1_pt1 | contig 48560 bp, 43 predicted proteins | sample 1521451 | NCBI WGS metagenome assembly OFFU01 (sample SAMEA3504106, study PRJEB24116) | mouse gut metagenome | biome: mouse gut; feature: mouse-associated habitat; material: faeces | place: Denmark | collected 2011 | reverse complement strand
GCCAGAGGCGGAGGTGGAAAAGCTGAATCCAGTTTTTCCAATTATTTGCTACGCTGGGTGCCGATGACGGGCTCCTTGCCTGGATCCTGCAGGGAATCCATTGGAACTGGACCCGGGAGCTGGTGTGCATGGGTGTGAGAGCTGTATACAGCGTTCTGTTTACCGCCTTCAACCGGTGGCTGCTGAAACCTCCAAAAGCACACAGCTGAACCTTGTATAAAAGCCATTTATATGCGTGACGTGACAGCGGGTAACCGCTGTTTTTTCTATGAACACAGTTTCTTTGATACAGTTTCTGGTGATGATAGAAATCTGGAGAATCTGAATATCGCACAGCACAAAAGAAAAAGAAAAAGGGCGGCAGCAGCCAGGACCCGGTCCTGAAGCGTGTGCGCACCCCGAACAGTCAGCTGGATGCAGGTATCACACAGAAAGAACTCCTGGCATCCAGGAATATCGCGACTGGAAAATTCGTAATGGAGCTGGATGAGAAGGACCGTGCGGAACTGGATCATGATGCCCCTTACTTCATTCTGGGACTGACAGGGCGTATCTGGCTGCCAAAGGAAGTCCTGGAGATCACCCGGACCATATTCAACCGCCCATGAGAGATGGCAGCGAAGGAGTTTTCGATGAAGCCAGTGGATCCCGAGAGGGAGTTTACAGCCGAAACCTTTAACCCTGGAAATTGCGTCTTCCCGGCTATCGGATCAAACTTCACATGCCGGACCTTATGCAGCGGATGCTGCAGCTGGCCGAAGAAACGGGTACCCCCTGGAACACGCTTCTGTCCAGAGTGTTCCCATCGATGAAAAGTGAATGAGGACAGGCACATAAAACCTGACCCGGCATCGAACTATATGCAGTATTGCATCAAAAGACAGGCCCGAATCCGGAACCTGTCTTTTTTGCGGCTTGAGGAAAGTCTGCTTGCTTTCATCAAGCCGCAAAAAGAATCTGGCTGATGGTGCATGGCCTAAGGAATACACAAGCTGAATTCTTTTTTTGGAGCTGGATGAAATTCTCCTGAATTTCATCCAGACTCGAAAAAAGAAGGCAACCGTGCACAGTCACCTTCTTAATCAGACAATTGTTTCTGTCCGGGAATTAGGGAGCATTTCTCTGCTCCCCTGCAGTATACCGCAAACTGGAATTGATTCCGCATTAAACGCCCGAACATTTTTCGTACTTATTCAATCACTGCAAGATAAATTATTTTATTCCAGTTTATCTGCCGTTTGCTGCTTTCTGTCGGGAGTGATCTTCTGGAATCTCTGGCGGTTGAACGCCGCCAGGATCTCCTGTTTTCTCGGTCTGGCACCGTGGCCGCGCACAGTTTCATCCAGAGCCCCTGCGTTCATGCGGTCCTCCAGTACATCCAGGACCTCCGTCAGGGTCCTGCTGTCATCCACGATCTCCCGGTTCGCCAGTTTCAGAAGCTGCCCGATCGCCGCCAGCTGCTCGGGATCCACCAGCTGCTCCACATACCGCATGTCGATATCCTGGCGGTCTACCGAAATCGTGTCCATGCCCCGGGACCGGACCTTCGACCGCTCGGATTCCTTCACCCGGTGCGGGATCCTCACACTCCTGCAGTCAAACGGCTGCAGGTTTTCTTTTTCTCTGAACACATAGGCCTTCGCCGCATTCTTCGCTTTCTCCGTAATGTCCAGCGGCACATACTGATCCATCTGGATCACCGTGTCCGCCTTCGAGAAAAACGCCCCGGAAGAGCCAGCCACCAGAATCGTGCTGATGCCGTCTTTTTCATACAGCTCCCGTACCCGGTCCATGAACGGAATGATTGGTTCCTGATCTCCATGCACCACTTCCTGCATCAGATTGTCCCGGATCATGAAGTTCGCCGCACTGGTGTCTTCATCCATCAGCAGCGTCTTCGTTCCCGCTTCAATGGCTTCCGCCAGACCCGCTGCCTGCGAGGTGCTCCCAGAGGCATCCTCCGTGCTGAACGCCACCGTATCCTTGCCATTGGGCAGATTGGTTATGAACCCCGAAATGTTCACATCCTGCACACTGCGTCCATCCTCTGCCCGCGACTTCACGGCAGTCTCGTCTGTGATCACCAGTTCCCGGCCATCACCCGCAATGTGGTCATACACCCCGCGCTCCAGCGCCTCCAGCAGCGTGGACTTGCCGTGATAGCCGCCGCCCGCAATGAGCGTCACGCCTTTGCGGATGCCAAGGCCCCGGATTCTGCCACGGAAGGGCGTTTCGACTTCCACCGCCAGGGACTCCGGAGCCGCAAAGGCGACAGCCTCCTGCATCGGCTTCTGAGAAACGCCGCTTTCCCGCGGAAGGATGGATCCATCGGCCACAAACGCCGCCAGGTCCAGGACCTTCAGCTGGTCGCGGATGGCCGTCTGGTCCATGGCCAGCTGCCAGGTCTCCTGCAGTTCTTCCTTCATCTTCGGTGTGTAGTTTTTGTAGATCAGGCTTTCGTTCACCACTGTGGGCAGTGTGGCAAACAGGATCCGCTCCAGTTCCCGCGCGAGAATGCGCCGGCCATTGGCGGGAAAGCCGATGTTGAAGCGCACGCGGACGGAACCGTCTTCATACAGGTGGCAGGAGGTTCGTTCCAGGATCTCCTGTCCCGGGCGGGTCACCGACAGCTTTCCGGATTTGCCCGACCCTTTCCCCGGCCTGCTCTGGCGATGCAGTGCCTGGCCGAAAAACCGCAGGATCCTGTCTTCCGCCGCGATCCGCGTCTGCCGCGTCCGGAGAATCTCTGCCGGGAATCCCGGGTCCTTCACCAGCACCGACACATCACTCGGGGCCGCAAAAGGGTCCCCCTGGACGTGGTCAATGGACAGCAAAAAGGGGCCAAACGCATATGTACCCCTTGTATCTTTATAAGCCGGGTAGGGACGTCCCTCAATCCGGCGCAGTATCTCTTTCAGGTCCTGTGCAGTGTTCATTCAATACTACCTCCACATGTTCCAGACATGCCCGGACAGCCGGATCCGCGAGGGAAATGCTGTCAAAGCGCTTCCGCCAGAATCCTGCCGCCTTACACAAACGATACGACGCCGGAAACCGAAAGTCGTTCACGAAGCCCAGATAGGTCAGCCACAGATCCATGGGCGTCTGTCTGTCCCGCTTGTCCACCGGCCGGCCGGCGAGCAGGGCTTCGATAACCGCCGGGGAGGCCGTGGACTGTGCCGCTTCTTCTGCTGTATGCGCCGTCATGTCCTGGATGTCATCCACCGCAAACACCCGGTAAATGTCCAGCCGGTCCGCATCCCGCACCAGGTCACACAGCCGGGAAGCCACCGGATCGTCGATGTCCGTTTCCAGCCGGTTGTGCTGGGCAATGGCGGTCAGGATCCGCTGCCTCCATGCCTTTTCCACGTCCTGCAGCATGGCCGTCTCTTCCAGGACCTGCACCGAAAGCGCTGCGTGATCGGCGCTTTTTGCGTCAAAAAACGTGTCATGGCGCCGCAGCTGTTCAAAGCGGCCGATGTCATGAAACACAGCGGCGATCCTGGCAGCCTGTGCCAGATCCGGGTCCTCTGCAGTGATGCCCTCAAGCTTCAGCAGGGCATTCATGTACCCCAGCACACCCAGGGTGTGGACCCTCTTCAGTTCATACCGTGTATCCGCTGTTCCGAATCCCGCCGTGTAGTCCAGAAACCGCTGTGTCCAGTCCCGCATGTCAGTTCTGTCATCACCGGCTGCAGGCAGGACACAGTCCTCAGTCACCGGTATCATTCTGCGTCATCCGGCGTCCAGATGTCGTGGGTATCGAGCCGGTACTGCCCTGCCAGCTCCACATACTCCAGGGCATTTTCCCGGATTTCCCGGATCTGTTCCCCGCTCACCGGACGGATCACCTTCGCCGGCGATCCCAGCACCAGTGAACCATCGGGAATCACCGTGTTCTGCGTCACCAGGGCCCCTGCCCCCACCAGGCAGTGAGAACCGATTTTCGCTCCGTTGAGCACAACGGCCCCCATGCCAATGAGGGACTCATCCCCCACTTCGCAGCCATGCAGGATACAGCCATGGCCCACCGTCACGGACTGTCCCAGGATCACCGGATACCCCGGATCGGTGTGGACCACGCTGTTGTCCTGGACATTCGTGTCCGCCCCCAGCACCACCGGTTCCTCTTCTGCCCGGATCGTGCAGTGAAACCATACACTGCTCCCCGGTTCCATGGTCACATTGCCCGCCACAACGGCCCCGGGTGCGATCCAGGCTTCCTTTGAAATGTTCATACAGTCTCCTCCTCTTTTCTGATTGTGTCACAAAAAACCGCCCAGCGGACGGTTTGCGCAGTACAGGATGTGTCGGGCAGCCGCCTGGCTGCCATCATCGGCCCGGGGTTTCCCTTGTCCTGCGGGTTCATCCCCCCAGGTGCATGACCTGGATCAGGAACACAAACACCAGCGTGTAATAGGTGAGCACCGCCGTCAAGTCGTTGATGGTGGTGATCAGGGGTCCCGATGCCGTGGCGGGATCCACATGAACCGCCTGGAACAGGATCGGGATCACAGTGCCAAACAGAGAGGAGACCACCATGCTGATGAGCATGCTCAGGCCGATCACACCGGAAATCGCGTAGGATGTCGCGAAATCATAGGGATAGGCAACGTAGATGTAGACCCCCATGACCAGGCACGAAAACAGGCCGATGATGAAGCCGTTGGCGGCACCCGTCCGGGTTTCCTTGAAGACCAGGTACAGCTTCTGGTTCCAGGTGAGTTCATCGTCTGTCAGCACCCGCAGGCTCACGGCCAGGGACTGGGTGCCGACGTTGCCGGACATGTCCAGGATCAGGGACTGGAAGGCCGCCACCATGGTCAGTTTTGCGACGACGGGCTCGAAGATACCTACCACGCTGGAGACACCCATGGCCAGAAACAGGAGCACACAGAGCCAGGGAATGCGCTTTTTCACACTGCGAAAGAGCGTTTCGTTCAGGTCCTCCTGGGCGGACAGACCGGCCAGCCTTGCGTAGTCTTCCTCCATCTCTTCCTGGTAGAGAGCCAGGACATCGGATCCTGTAATGACCCCCACCAGCTGGTTGTCATTGTCGAGCACCGGAATGGAGTCTTCGCTGTAGTCCTTGAGCTCGTCCAGGATCTCGTCGATCTGCTCGTTCGCATAAATATAGGGATAGTTCTGCGCCACAATGTCCGAAAGCGGCTGGCTGCTTCGGGCAATGATCAGGTCCTTCAGATCAATGGCCCCTGCCAGGGTCCCGTCTTTGTCCAGTACATAGAGTGTCTGGATGTTGTCGTTTTCCGCCGCCTGCTGCTTGAGCAGCCGCATGGCTTCCTTGACGCTGGCCGAAGAGGGGATCTCGATGTAGTTGGTCGTCATGTGGCTGCCGATCTGCTCCTCCGTAAAGCTGGACACCAGGCGGATGTCTTCCCGCACCCCGGAATCCAGCAGTTCGACGATGAGATCCCGCCGGACGGGACCGGTGCTGCGCAGCAGTTTCGCAGCGGTATCCGCATCCATGCCTTTGTTGAGCAGCGCCACGGCTTTCTTCACCGGCAGCTCCGGGAAGAACCGGTCCCGCTGTTCCTCGTCCATGCTCTCGAAGATGTCCGTGAGCTGGTCGGTGTCCAGGAGCGTGGCCAGTCTGGCGCGTTCCGCCGGGTGCAGGTCGTTGAAGGCCTCCGCAATGTCGTTTTCGTGGTAGTCCTCGAGTTTGTCCTTGAGCACCGCCGGTGCCAGCGAAGAACGGACCAGGCCCACGATCTCTGCCGCATAGTGCCGGTCGATCTTTCCGTGGTCCTCCAGCTCCCTGGCCCGGGATCTGGTATCCGGCCTGTTCTCTGCAGCCGGCTGATGTGTCACTTTTCTGTCATCCATGTCCGTCACCTACATTCCCAGCATCCGGATCAGGAACAGCCAGACCAGGCCATAGAAGAGGATCACCGCACACAAGTCGTTGATGGTGGTGATCAGCGGGCCGGAGGCCACCGCCGGATCCACGCCGATTTTCTTGAAGAAGATCGGGATCGTGGTCCCCGTCAGGCTGGACACGATCATGGCCAGCCACAGACTCACGGCAATGCACGCAGAGATCGTGAAGGACGCTGCGGCGGTCTGGTGCTTCGCCGCCAGGATATACAGGCCCAGGAACACAAAGGCCAGGGATCCCATGATCAGGCCGTTCACAAACCCCACCCGGGCTTCCTTGGCCACCAGGTGACGCTTTTCCTTCCCTGTCAGTTCATCATCCATGAGGACCCGGATCGTGACACCCAGAGACTGCGTGCCAACGTTGCCCGACATGCCCAGGATCAGGGACTGGAACGCCAGCACCAGGGGGATCTGGGCCACGACGCCTTCAAACAGCGAGACGACCCAGGACACCATGAGGCCCAGGGCCAGCAGAAAGAGCAGCCAGGGCAGGCGCTTTTTCAAAGACACAAACAGGGTTTCTTCCAGGTCTTCTTCCGCCGTCAGACCGGCAAACCGGGCATAGTCTTCCCCCATTTCCTGGTCCAGGGCCTCCAGCAGGCTCTGGGTGGTGATGACGCCCAGGACCCGGTTATCCGATCCCAGCACCGGAATGGAGTCTTCGTTGTAGTCCCGCAAATCGTCGATCACGGTCTCGACTTGATCCGAGCCATAGACGTACGGATAGCTCGCCACGAGGATGTCCTCCAGCGGCGTGTCATTGCGCGCAATGATGAGGTCCTTCAGGTCCACCGCTCCCGCATACATGTGGTCGTTGCCATAGCTGTAGATCGTCGTGATGTTGTCGTTGTCCGCCGCCTGCTTCACGAGCAGGTTCATGGCTTCCTTCACCGTGACATCCCGCGGCACTTCCACAAAGTTCGTGGTCATGCGCGAGCCGATGAGGTCCTCGTCATAGGAATCGATCAGGGCGATGTCGGCCCGCATTTCGGAGTCCAGAAGCTCCATGAGCAGTGCCTGTTTTTCCGGCACCAGGGACTGGATCAGGTCGCCGGTCTGGTCGGGCTCCAGGCGGTTGAGGACCGCGGCGGCCTTGCGGAGAGTCAGTTCGTTGATGAACCGGATCCGTTCCTCTTCGTCGAGATATTCCAGGATCTCGGACAAAGTGTCGGTTTTCAGGATCCGGTAGAGTTTCTCCCGTTCCGGGAGGGTAAGCCGGAAAAAGGCGTCTGCGATGTCGCCTGCATGATAGTTTTCCAGCTGCATGGCCAGCAGCCGCGGTGCAGTGCTTGTACGCACGGCATCCACGATCGCGGCCTCATAGTCAGGACGCTGTCGTACAGCTTCGGCTTCGATGGTCCGGGGTTCTTCCTGCATTCTGTTTTCCCCCTTTCTGCATGGAAAAAGGGACCAGGGCTCAGTGACCGGTATCAGTGTCTGAGCAGGGTGGTCCGATGTCGCGGTCGAGCTGTACTGTCATCCGGTATATTCATCTGAAACCACCCCGCTTTCCGTCACCCTATTATAAGCCCTGTATACGGCGCAAAACAGTTTTGGCGGGATTTTTTTCCGGAAGCGGACAGAGGGGTATCCCGAAACTGTCCGGCATGCCGATGATGGATGAAACGGAGAACTGCATGACAGGATGCGAAGACTCATCCGGAGAAAGCCGAAAAAAACCGGTCCCTGCGTAGGTCCGGCCTTTGAATGTGACTGTGTTTTGTGGTCAGGAGTTCAGCTCTGCCTGCAGCCTTCGCACTTCGCTTAATGACAGGCTGGTAAGTTCCGCAATATCCTGCAGCGAATACAAACCTTTTCGCAGCATCTTGCCTGCTGTCTTCCGGCTGGAGCGGATTTCCCCTTTCTGGATGCCTTCCTGAATGCCTTCCAGGATCCCTTCTGTTTTTCCATCCTGGAATATCTGCCTCGTCAGTTCACACATCTCCATCTCTCCCTTCTCCGTACACTTGACCCGCTGCATCAGTTCCCGCAGCAGCGGATTCTTCATCTTCTTCGGGTCTGTCTCCCGGAAATCATGCGCCAGATCTCCTCTTTTACTGTTTCCCTTGTATCTCAGATTAAACAGGATCACTTCCGTTCTGTCCGGAAAACGTCTGCCCGTTGCACTGTCCACTGTTTCAAGCCGCACCACTGGCTGTCCATCCGGAAACAGTGGCCTGCCCGTACCCGGTATGTGAATGGCATCTGTCATCCATATCATATGGCTTTTCTTCAAGCATGAATAGGGTTTTCCACCAGGCAGGCCATTGAGTACCAGATGCGCACGCTCCACCTCGATCCTGCCTGCTTCGATGCTTTCATTCTGCACCTCTGCGCACCAGATTCCGTCTTCTTCATCATTTCCGAACAGATTGGGTTCAACGGATTTCGCCCCTGTCACCGTGATCAGGTCCTTCTGTGTCTGCATATCGTGGAATGGACCGGTCTTTCTGCCTGTGATCACATCCGCCAGCAGGTTCATCAGCTGCTCCAGTTCCGGTCCACTGCAAAGCCTGCCTGCCACCCGAAAGCCGACATCCGTTTTCAGAGTCAGTTTCCGCCGGTACTCCTCCAGTCTCTGTTCAAACGATTCCATCTCGTGGTCGCTGCGTTTCTTGACGGGCATCCGGTCTCCTCCTTCCTGCAGTACCATCCATACCCAGATACTCTGTCAGCATCCACAAGAGGAAATCCATGCGCAATTTTTAAGGAAACTCAAAAAAATTCACAATTCTGTCACCATCAAGCCTTCTCCCTTCTGTTCTCCTTTCCCCGCCTGCAGCTCTGAAAGCCCGCTTCCCACTCTGCACTGCGTCATGATCCCTCCACCTGCCTTCCGGCAAATGTGACATCCGATCCTCATCTGTTCATGCAGCAGACAATGAAAAACCTGCACCGGTCCTCCCGATACAGGCATTTTCTCATTCCTCTGCCGCTTCCGCACGGCTCCCATCATCCGGCCGGTACCAGAACGAATGGAAGCCATACAGATACGTAAGGGCTCCCCTGGGCATCTGCCACAAGGCATTCCATACATTGATGTAGTCACCGGCGCCCATGCCCAGTGACATGGCGCCCAGCGTGGCCAGAAACACATTGTGCATTGTAAATCCCGCAATGTACGGAATCAGACCGAAAACAATGCTCGGCAGCAGGGACATGAAAATAAACCGGCCTTTGGACATGTCCTCCGGCCCCACCACAAACAGCATTCCCTGCTTCAGATTCGTGTAGATATAGGCTGTGTCCCGGAAACAGACCGCATGAATGTACTCATGCGGAATGGCACAAACAAGCGACATCAAAGCCCCCAGCACAAATCCCCAGCCATCCACCGTGAACCAGCTCTGAAGTGCCAGAGGGACCATGAGCGCCACAATGATCCCCAGTGCGATCACATTGGCCCAGACCGCCAGTTTCTTCATGTCCGGCTCCTTAAACTGCACGGCCCCAGGCCTGTGCGGCTGTCTGGGCAGATCATCCTCATTCCCGCTGAACTGCCCCATATATCTGATTTTCATGATTCCTTCCCTCTCCTGTTTTCCTTCACAATTCCGTCACATCTCAGGCGAGTCCGATGCATCCTGTCTTCGGTTGCCACACCGCCGGACAAACACTTCAAAAAGCCGGCGGCTTGCTTCGTCCCGCTGTTTGGCCAGGATCTCCGGATGCCACTGCACACCCACCATCACCGGATCCTGATCCTGTCGCTCCAGGGCCTCAATGACGCCATCTTCGCCAAACGCCACGGCCTCAAACCCCGGAGCCAGGTCCTTCACCGCCTGGTGGTGAAAGGAATTCACCTCCAGGACCGATGCGTCCACGGCATTGCCCACCAGACTGCCTTCCTTCAGAGTCACCCGGTGGCTTGGCTGCATCATGGGTCTGTCCTGCACATGAGCGGGCAAATCCTGGTGCAGCGTTCCTCCGAACGCCACATTCAGTGCCTGCAGTCCCTTGCAGATGCCAAACACCGGCAGTTTCAGCGCATCTGCCGCCTGAATCAGGTCCAGGTAGAACTGATCCACCAGCGGATAGACCTGTCCCGCCGCATGGGGACCCCGGTGCCGGTACAGCACCGGGTTGATGTCACTGCCTCCAATCAGCAGGATGCCCTCGAGATGCCGGGCAATGTCCAGCACTGCCTGCCGGTCAGTCTGCACCGGAATCACCACCGGAATACCACCGGCCTGTTCCACCGCCCGGATATAGTCCTGCTCCACCGCATGCTTTACCGGATTCTTGACGCGTTCACATTTATCCGCCAGCAGATTCGCTGCAATGCCAATGATGGGCCGCATGCCTGGTCCCTCCCTGTCTGTGAGTTTCAGTATAGCGAAAAAGGAAGCACAGTTGGAACATTTTTCCGGTGTTCCAGCAATCCCCCGGCTGCGGATGGTGGCCGAACCATCCGCGCCCTTCCCTTGCCGCCCATACGAAAAACCCTGCAGCCGCAGGGTTTTTCTCATCGCAGAACCGGAAATCCGCAGTCCCGAAACAGCTCTCACTATTCCTGGATGTTCACCACCCGGCCCACAAACAGAGGGACAGAGTGGTCCAGGTCCACGATCATATAGACATAGGGCCTGTCGGCAACCACGGGATCCGCTTCCACGGGCATGGCCATCGTTTCAATGCCGATCTCCGTTGCGGCTGCCGCCTTCGTACCTTTCTCACTCACCTCAATGTATGTTTTCTGAAGCACAGAAGAGATATATAGATCGTTCTTCGATCCGGTGATGGCCGAAAAATCCGCCTGGTCACCAAAGGCATCCGTCATACCGCAGGCTGCCAGGGCATCGTTGAGCGTCAGGGTGCTTTCCTGGTCCAGTTTCGGCATCGAAACCTGCACATCCGCACTCATGCGATTCGACAGCAGGTTGGTGACCGCAGCGCCATCCAGAGATTTCACTGTGTCAGACAGCGGTTTGTCCGCATCTTTGGGAAGCAGCAGCATGTATCCGTACCGCGATTCGTCGTATTCCTTGATGAATCCCACAACCTCATCGTTTTCCACCGACCAGTCGGCATGACCGTTCAGGAAGTCCACAGAACTCTCGGATCCGTCCTGGTTGTGAAACGTCTGTTTTTTCGTGTCCGCTTCGTCAAAGGGTGCCGCCCATTTTCCGTTGAAGGCCTCCGCATTGACCAGGATCATCTGTGTCATAGACGGGATTTCTTTGATCAGTTCGGGAATCAGGCCATCGGTGTGCTTTGACGTCCAGTCGTTGATGTCCTTCACCGCTTTCTGGTCCAGGGTCGATGAGAACACTTCTGCCCGGAAATCCTGGGCGCAGGTTTCCAGAAACGATTTCGCGACCTCATCCCGGAATTCGTTTTTCAGCCAGATCGAGTCCGCCATTGTCAGGCTGTTCTGGTCCTCCATGGAACTGAACCAGGCAGCCGCGGCTTTGTTGATCTGGTCTTTGTCCAGGCCCAGAACAGTTTCCATCTGCCTGAGGGTATCGCCTTCTGCGCCATTGGCAGCCATGCCCAGGGCCATCCATGCGGAGCTGCCCGACAGCAGAAGGTTCTCGTCTTCCCTGCCCAGGTTCTGGAACAGCCGCATGGAGAAATTGGCAAGTGCCGTGGATTCTTCTGCGCTGAATTCAGAAGCGACTTTTTTGAACTCCATGTTCGCCGTCAGATTGTCTGATTCTTTCATGGACTCCGAAGAAGCGCACCCAGAGATGAGGCTCATGGACAGCACGGAGCAGGACAGAATCCCCGCCAGTTTTCGGGCAATTGGCTTGTTGTGTGTAGACATCAAAGGCTCCTTTCTGTTTTCGTGTTCTTTCTACCATTCTAACAACCCCGGCAAAGAGAATACGAGACTCATGAACGGGAGTGTAGTGGAGTCGGGTGCCGATGGTGGCAAAGAAGGGTGGCGGTATGTGAAGGCGGGAAGCTGGAAACGGGTGCAGCGATGGTGGCTGCACCCGTGGGGGATGATTGAATTTCAGACATACCTGCCTCACTGGCTGGAGTCAGTAATCACAATGGTATGTCGTGAAAACCTACATATTCAGTCCGCAGTCATTAATTCCGAGACTGGCGCAGTTCTCCATCAGTCCCCGCTGTTCGCCATTGGTGAACCCATCCTTATTATCGTTAATAGTCGTTATTGGTTCAGCGAAGACAACGAACGCATAATCAGATCTATATCCTTGTTTTCCAGTTCCTGAATGATATGAAGATAGGTCTTCTGCGTAGTGGTCATGCTGGAATGGCCCAGCCGTCTGGCAACGCTGGCAATCGAGACGCCCGCAAACAAAAGAAGCGAGGCATGAGTATGACGAAGGCCATGAATGGTGATGACAGGCAGTTGGGATCTCCGGCAATAACGCCCCAAAACGTGATTTACCGTTGAGTTATACACTTTTTTTCTGACGAATATGGGCTGATCTGACGGCAGATCCTTAAGAAGCTGGGCAAACTGAATGGATACCTGCCAGTCCAGAGGAATTTTACGAACTGATGATTTGTTCTTAGTAGGCAGGAATCCCCCCTTGCCTTTGTAATCCCAGGTTTTGGATACGGACACAGTCTGTTTTCGAAAGTCAAAATCCTGTGGAGTCAAAGCCAGGGCTTCGGAAAACCGCATGCCGGTTTTGGCCACCAAGAGAATGAACCATTCCCAGGAAATCTCCGATTCGAGCTTCAAAGACGTGATCAGTGTCTGCAGCTGAAACTGATTGAGGTACTTCTCCTTTTTAGGCCGTGGCTGTCTTCCTTTGATAATGACTTTTCTTGTAGGATCTTTGTCCAAATATCCCTCGTCCACGGCATCCAGAATAGCGCCCTTCAACTGGTGATGAAAATCCATTGTTGTCTGCCGTTCGTGAAGCTCGGCATACGCGTTTATAAGTCTCTGATAGGTCAGTCGATTCAGATCACAGATTTTCATATCCGGTGCCAGCCGATCCACCCAGAGACTGGTCATATGATACTTATTCAAAGTAACTTCTCTGACAGCTCCCTGTTTGTAGACGTCGATCCAGTTTCTGTAATACTCGTTGAACAATACAGTGTTTTCCATGATGGTGCCCTTTCTAATCGGCTTTTGCCTCAGTTCCATACTGTTCCACAGAGTTGTCATTGAAAAGGCAGGAAACTGTCCTCAAAAGAAATGGTTTTCAATGAAAAACGTCTTTGTCCAGACAGAGTTGGTGAATGCTGTGTAGACAAAGACGTTTTGGGGTTGAAGTGAAAATAGTTCGTGAAAGATATAGTCACTACGTTTGGTAAACAGAGTCAGGAAATAGCGACTTAAGTTGTTATTTTATATATGATATAATAAATAACTTACGCTGATGAAGGGTGATGAGGTTGTCTATATTTCCTAGGAACCTACCAATCCGCCTTTGCTCACTCTCGGAAGGGAGCCAGATTCGGATATCCATCATTTTTGTCTTTGAAATATTGTACCGAGAGATTCCTTGGGCCAGCAGCGTAATTTGATTCCTTACCTGAGGTGATCTCAACATATGAGCGTAGAAATTAATATCGATTTCCTTTTTGGGACGAAAGCCGAAGCAAAAGCTATTTAAATATAAATTCGGTAGATTCACAGGCCATACACAGGCCATTCCAACCTCGTCTGGAGTTTCTGACGAAGTAGTGAATAAAATATCACCTTGTTTTACCTGAAATTGTTTTGGATCTATCTCAACTTTTTCAATCATATTTGGTTGCCCGATAGAGTTGTTAAAAACGTTCAGATAAGTAACAAAACTTGCTTGACCGTGACCAAAGTCTTCCTTTGTTTTTCCCGATAGTCCTGAGAAAGTATTACCTATTTCCCCCAACTTACGCTGTTCCCAATCTATTGTAAAAAGAGGCAAAAACACATCCGTAAGAGTAGACTCAACTGTCAGTATCATCTTTCGAAGAAGACCCGATTTGAGTTTTTTGATGGTAACCGACTTACGCTGATGAAGGGTGATAAGGTTGTCAATTATAGAAAATAACTCGCCTATTCTTTGCTGTTCTTTGATCCCCGGAATCATCAGTATAATCTTCCCAAGCTGTTTCCCTGAAATCTCGGAAAACGTAGATCCAGCTGCAACCCTTTCAGCCTTCTCCTTAATTTGTGTTGACATGGAATATACGAATTCTGGGTCAATATTATTCTTCACAACTATTGACTGAAAGCCCTGATTAGTTGAAGCGTCATTTTTAAGAATAGCAGTTTTACCTATTCCAGCTCTGCTGGTAAATAGAATTGTTCGATCTTTTGGCAAAATCTTTGCTGAAGAGTTATTCAAACCTACTTCAGTTATTTTCTTTTGGCTCCCATAGACATATCTTGCCTCTGAAATTTCTGCAGGAGTATACCAATTGATGGTTCCATCCCAATATTCTGGATTTGAAGTCGCAGGTGTTCCTCCACTCACTATCTCAGCCAATTCTCCCAACTTACGCTGTTCCCAATATTCTCAATTATCAGACTCCTAAACGTTCCCTACGATCTGTCAGAAGTTCTCCATCATACTTAAAATACGAGGGACCCTGTACGCTCCACTTGCTTCCCAGGAGTTTTGCAGCCAGAGCGGAAAGCGACCAGGGTTTTCCTTCATATTCGACCTTATGGTTATCTATTACCCTGAATCTTCGTCCTGAATTTGGATTACCTATGTTGTAAAACTCCAGTTCAGCACCAACTGGTATTTCACAAAGACCCAAATCAATAGGTGACTTTCGCTCACGGTTCTCGCTTTCGATTTCTTCTGCGGTTTTTTCATCTTCAATCTCGTCAGCATTAGGCAGGACTCTGTGAAGTTTGTCCTCACAGTTATTGATTTCCGCAATAGCACTCAGAATTGAATATGCATCTTCCGGATTCATGGCATAGAACTCACGGATTCTCTGTTTTCCGTCAAAAGTCTCAATGGATCTGAGATTGGGATTCAGCTTGTCAATAATTGAGTGAAGTTTTAAATCTGACAGTCTGGAAGTCACTTCATATGTTGCATAGACACGAAATGCAAAAGGTATGCATTCACTTCGATTCAATTGCTTCAATCGCTTCTTGATATCGTCTGCATATCCAATTTTTACGTACTCAGGAAAAGAAGGGTTGGTGAGAATATAAATCACACCACCCTTTTTCTCTGTTCTTCCTGTCATTTCTGTATGACTCCCAGGAGTTTCAGTTGTTCTTCTATTTTCTTCTCCAGCTCCTGGATTTCCATGTCATCTTGTCGAATCTGTTTAAGTACTTCCTGCAAGTCGATTTCTTCTTCTGGTTCAGACGTATCTACATATCTGGGGATATTCAGGTTAAAGTCATTTTTCTCAATTTCCTCCCTGGACACCAGAGTTGCATATTTATCCACACTCTTGCGATCCAGGAATGTTGAGTAAATCTTGTCAATGTTATCTTCTGTCAGAACGTTCTTGTTTTTATCTTTCTTATATTCGTTGCTGGCATCAATAAAAAGGATATTGCGGTCCTTTTTGTTTCTTTTGAGAACCATGATGATAGTCGGAATGGAAGTTCCGAAGAAAAGGTTTGCTGGAAGGCCGATGATTGTATCAATCAAATTCTTTTTAATCAGGGCTTCCCGAATCACACCTTCTGCTGCTCCCCGGAACAGAACACCATGTGGTAACACAATGGCCATGGTTCCTTCATTGTTCAAATGATACAAACCGTGAAGTAGGAACGCATAATCTGCTTTGGATTTAGGAGCCACACGTCCATATTCCTTATATCTGGGGTCTTTAATGGTCCCTTCTTCCGGTTCCCATTTTGCCGAATATGGTGGATTCGCAACCACCGCTTCAAAAGCCCGCATATGGTCAATTCCCATAGCATCCTGACCATCAGGCCAGTCTCTTCCCAGTGTATTGGCATTGGACAGGTGCATATTCTGATAATCAACACCATGCATCATCAGATTCATTCGAGCCAGGTTATAGGTGGTTGTGTTCATTTCCTGCCCATAGTAATTGATCGCACCCTGTCTGTTTCCACCTTTCAATTCAGAACCTACAGTCAGCAGCAGAGAACCCGATCCACAGGTGGGATCATATACAGAGAAAGCATCATGAGTAACCGTCATGTCCTTTCCTGCAGTCACGATTTTGGCCATAATTACGGATACTTCATGCGGAGTATAGAATTCGCCGCCTTTTTTTCCGGCACTGGCAGCAAACTGCCCGATCAGGTATTCGTAGATGGCACCCAGAATATCACGACCTTTGTCATCGATATAATCAATACCGGAAACCAGTCCCACAATTTTATTCAGGGTTCTTGCCCGATCAACTGTAGTAGTACCAAGTCGCGAATCTCCCAGATTCACATCACTGAATATTCCCTTAAAATCTACTTCAGCTTCCTTGTTCCGCTTAGTACTGTCGTTGAATGCATCGAAAATGGCCTGATAATCACTAGGTTTTACGCTGGAATTTTCGATTTTGTCCTGCAGTGACTGCCAGGTATTTTCCGGTTTGATTGCATACCCCAAAGACGAAGCCAGTTCTTCCAGATAGTCTTCCCATCCATCTTTTTTTACAGCAATAGCAAAAGCTTCGTTCTCGCCAACACCAGCTGGTATCTCAAACAATTCTTGCTCTTTCATATACATCATCTGCTTTTCGGACAGGTAACGATAGAACATAAACGACAGTATGTAGTTCTTATATTCCGAGGCATCCATTGTACCCCGAAGCTTATTGGCCATAGCCCACAACGTGCTCTGGATTTCACTGATACTTTTTTTCTCTTCCATTTGAATTCTGCCTTTCAATATTCACAATGTTTCTATTTGTTATTCAAATCAGACCAACATCTGTTGAAGAAGTCCCTGCTTAAGTTTCTTTAAATCATCCAACTTACGCTGATGAAGGGTGATGAGGTCATCGAGTGCATCAAATACTTGACCAATTTTCTTTTGCTCTTCATATTTTGGGAACATAGCTCTGATTTTAGAGAATGTCGAAAATTGTACTCGTTGCTTTTCGATTAATGATCCGGTAGCAACATTCTTATATAATTTCAATGCATTTGGTGAGCACATCCATTCTGAGAAAAAACAAGGATCAATTGTTTTATTATTTGAACTACTTTCTTTCATTGTGATGTAGTAGCCTGAAACGGCGATAGGAAAAGAATTTTTGTTCATTCCTATCGCTCCTATTGTCATGTTCATAGGATTAAATACGATTTCCCCAGGATGAACCATTTTATATTGATCTTCTTTTTTTGTTATGGCGCTTCTATCGTATCGTTCTGGTTTTGGTGTTAATCCCGATTCAACTGTTAGACTCCATAATGAAAGGTTACTAGTCTTAGGATTCACCGTTTCATTTGTCTGAAAAAACAGATTTCCCAACTTACGCTGTTCCCAATCTCCAGTAAATTCAGGGAATCGCACTTCCGGAACAGTCTCTCCTGCCTTCGGAAACATCTTCTGAAGTAGGCCAGATTTGAGTTTTTTGAGGTCATCCAGCTTACGCTGATGAAGGGTGATGAGATTGTCAACACTTTTAAAATAGCCTCCAATCTTTCTCTGTTCTTCTATAGGAGGGAGCCATAATTCGCCTTTCTGGAGTTTATCGAAATAAAAATACAATCTAACTCCACCCTCCTGGAGGGATTCCACCAATCGTTTGAAATGATCTGATTTGAACCAGTACCAAAGAAAATGATCATCTACCTCATGACTGGTTTTAAATACCTCATATAGCGAACTAACAATTACATTCTTACCTAATGCTTGATATCCGATAGAACCAACATTTATTCGTGCTGGATTATAGGCAAACGAATTTGGTGAAACAATTATATACATTGATTTATCTGCATCTTTCATTGTTCCACCATTTTCAAACTGCTCATTTTGAGAAACAAAGCCTGATTCGTTAGTAATAGAGAAGCTTTCATATGGAAGATTTTTCTTATTCTTCTTCCCGCTTTTAAAAACCAAGTCTTTGAACTTACGCTGTTCCCAAGGTTCCGTGAAACCCGGAAATCTTATTTTTGGTACATTATCTGCCATATTTATGCACTCCACTCCTTCATTATTGGATTGTTTCCTATATTTATACACTTTTCAACCATCATCAGTGTCTGGCCTGGTTGAAAACAATAATTGAACAAGCCCTGAATGCCACTAAAAGCTGTATTTCTCGCTGATTTCATCATCATTCCTCCAGGCTCCTGCCCTCTTCCGTCAGACTGTCTGCCAGGGCATAGACCGCTGCTCTCAGCCCATTGCGGTATTTCAGCCTGGAAAGGGACCGGATGGCTGGATCTTCCGCCATAACCTGATAGTTCTGGGCTCCTTCCTTCAAGATATTTGTCAGCTGACCTGCCATATCCAGATCCTGCTTTTCGTAACCGTGGTGCTTCATCAGATCCATCAGTTCCTGGTAGGAGACAACATCCGTAATGCCCCATTTGTTGCGGAAATCGAGAATCCGTTTTCTTACCGTGATTCGATTTACGTCGCTGACCACATCCAGACTGTTGGTCAACTGGTAGGGATAGGTCATCCCTGAATTCCGGGGTGGATACTCTTTGCGGATAATCGCCTTTGCGGCTGCAATGATCTGTTTTGCCTGTGGAATATCTTCCAGTGTGTTCGCAAACTTGATGATTTCTTCCCTGGTCTTCTCGATTTCTTCCTCTTTTTCGTCATGTACCTGGTTCATCAGGTCCTCGAGCAGTTTTGTCAGATAATCATAGTTGACCATCACATCCTTGCGAAGTTCGGCCATCAAATCTATGTCTGTCACAGGAATGTGCTGCTTTCTCGCCATCAGTGTTTTCATTTCATTGGTCAGTGCAGTCAGCATCTGGTTCTCACCGGACTCCATTCCCAGCATGGTCACCAGCTTTTCCGGGTCATTGTAGTCATACCCTGAATCCGGAATGGGTTCCTTTGCGTCATTCATGGCCATCGGATACTGCTTCAGTAAAGCCACTTTCCGGTTGAACTGCTGCATAACTTGATAGATATTGTTCTGCTCCTGTTCTGAAGCCGGTATCTGCGTAAAGTCATCGGTTTTTTCCCGGATTTCCTGGACCATTTCTTTCGCTTTGGCCAGTTCTTCTTCAAATGAGCCAGCCAGAATATCCCAGCCAACAAGAGCTCGCTGCTGCTCTCCAGAAGTCTTACCTGCATTTTTCTTGTCGGAATAGACTGCCAGGGCATCATTCATCAGCTTCTCATTCTGCTTCGGCCAGCGGAAGTTGACCACCTGGCCAAACTGCTTGTAGCTGCGGCTGGAAATCCGATTGGTGCGGGAATACGCCTGTACCAGGCCCGGACCTTTCAATGTGCGATCCACATACAGCGTGTTCAGGCAGGGAGCATCAAATCCTGTCAGCAGCCTGTCCACGACAATCACCAGATCCAGGTTGTTTCCATCCGGATCCAGCTGACGCAGCCTCATGGATACATCTTCGTTGTACTCCTGCACCGTATCGAGTCCAAATGTGGTCCCGAACTGTCTGTTGTAGGCTTCTATGGCCTCATGGAGTCCCTTGTTGGTTTCACACATACCGTCAGAGTTCGTGTTGTCCGGACTGAATGTCACTGCCACTTTGAGGACTGTTCCATGGAGCTTCATCTCATTGGCTTTCATACATTCCCGGAAATACATCATGGCCATGGGAGTACTAGCCCTGGCTCCCCCCACATGTGTGGTCAGAATGGCGTTGTAGCGCCCATCCGCCGAGCGGTTCTTCCAGTTCTTGTAGATGTTATCCACCACGGCTTCCACATGCCTGGGGTTTTCGTCATAGAAGCTGGGAGCCACCATATCATCCATGTCTTCATCTGTCAGGTTGTCGATCTTGTCCTGAATCTTTTCCTCAGACCAGTTGGGATGCTGGCTACGGAAAAATTCAGGCAGATACTTGGTTTTGACCGCATCCGAAGCCAGCGTGGTCATGAAATCGACCTTGAATCCCAGAACGTTCTTGTCTGCGATGGCTTCCCGAATGGTATAGGTGTGCAGGTTGTTGCCAAAGACCTGGGGTGTGGAATCCTTTTCCTTGGTATCATCGAAAATCGGCGTGCCTGTATAACCGATCCAGGCAGACTTCTTGAATGCCTTCTGGATTCTCTCGAAAGCCTGTCCCCCGGTGGACCGGTGTGCTTCATCCACAATGAATACAAAATTGCGGTCCGGAGCCTTGAAGTTTTTCCGGGATGCAAGGCGTTCCAGTTTCTGCACTGAGGTCACAATGATGTTGCTGTCCTTTGCCTTCAGCTTCCGGCTCAGTTCATTTGTGCTGGCCGTATCTTCAATGCTGCTCGTATCTCCCGAACCTTCGGGATCATAGGCACGATAATTGTCCCTGGTCTGGCTGGTCAGGGCTTTTCGGTCCACCAGGAACACGACTTTGTCCACGGTCGGCAGTTTGCTTGCAAGCCAGGCAGTCTTGAAGGACGTGATGGTCTTTCCGGAACCAGTTGTATGCCAGACATAACCCAGTTTCCCCAGGCCACCGCTGAAATCATTGCCTTTGATGGCATCCAGCACGCGCTGGGTGGCGGCCACCTGGTAAGGGCGCATGACTTTCAGCGTTTCCTTGTTCACGGTTCCGTCAAGGATCATGTAGTTGGTCGCCATGTTGTGGGCCATTGGAATGGACAGGAAGGTGTCGGTAAACTCGTTCCAGCGGCGGACCACATTGTTGTTGTCGAAGAACTGCCAGTGGAAGGCAAAGTCCTTGTTGAAGTTCCCCGGAGTGGTCCTGGCCATATACCGGGTGTTGTATTCGGACATGGCCACCAGGATCTGCACGGTGGAGAAAATCCCGCTGTACTGGTTCTCTTCGGTGTATTGCTGCATCTGGTTCAAAGCCCGCTCGACCGTGACATCCGAGCGCTTCAGTTCGATCTGGATGATCGGCAGTCCATTGATCAGCAGCGTCACGTCAAACCGCCGTGACGGCTTTCCGGAAATCACGGCCGGACGTTCAATCTGATTCACGACCTGATACACCGTACTTCCGGCTCCCACCTGGGACTGGTCAAAGACTGTCAGATACACGTGGCGGCCGTCATCCAGATCCACCTCCACCTGGGAAACACCGTTCATCCCATAGAGAAACTGACCGGCTTTGAAGGGTGTGGTCAGGGATTCGATTTCCCGCTTCACCTGTGCAAACTCGGTGTAGCTCAACGGCCTGTCCAGAGTCTGCTGGTTGTGGCTTTCCAGGATTTCCTTGAAATTCTGCCACAGCTGTTCCGTGGTCTTGATCTGCGGTTCATAGGTCCAGTTTCTGGACCGGTAAATGTGGCTGGGTCTCTTTCTGTCCTCTTCTGTGGACAGAGGAGAGTTGGAAAGCTTTTCGATGAGTTCCGCTTCGAACTGGGCTTCCGACTTCATTTGGCTACTGTTCATTCCCGATTCCTTTCAGGCTGGCCATGACCAGCTTTTCTCTGTTTTGTATGGATTTTTCACGCAGGAACGTCAGACGTTTCTGCCACAGATAGACTTCGCCGATGGCTTTCTGGACCTCCATCTTCGGGAGGGATGGAAGCTGCAGACTTTCCAGGTCTTTCACTGTAACTCGCTGCAGCTGATTACCCTGCAGTCTGGAGGCCAGCTGTTTCCGGATGCCGGATCCTTCGTTGAGAAGATAGACCAGATATCCCGGATCCAGCACACTTTCCGGCCGCAACACCAGATAATTCTGGCTGATCACGCATCCTCCGCTTCCCTCGCTGACCGGACTGGCTGTCAGGCTGGACTGGGAATATACAACATCCCCTGCCTGAATTGTCCAGGCATCTTCAGGAAAAGAAATCATGGGTTGCGACTCTTTCCCAGCCTGCTCTCCAATGAGGTCTGCCGCAAACAGCTCCTGTGTATAGACAGGCTTCATGGGACAGTCTGTCAGATGCTGGAATCGCTGCAACGGCAGTCCGGACCGGACATTGAAATAATTCTTTGTCTTGTAATTTACTGTTTTCATAGTTTAATTGCCGTTACCTGCATTAAATGTATCCGGTTGCAGAACAAAAAGCAAGGAGAAATTCCACATTATTATTTGTAATATGTTCATATTACTAGTTTAAGTGTTTCAGGAAAGAAAACGTGGATGCCTGCACTCACCAGACATCCACAATATCAATGTGATTCAGCTGTAAACCTGGTCCGTCAATCCGCCCCTATCCATGTTCTCAGGCAGTCAATCACTCCTACAGAAACACCCGCACCATCCGGTTGAATGCCTCCGGACTTTCTGCCGCATTCCAGTGACTGCCTGGCAGGATGACCAGCCGGCTGTCCGGAATGGACTTCGCCATCAGCCTTGTGTGCTCTGCCAGGATCACGTCCTCGCTCCCGGCTGTGACCAGCACAGGCATCGTCAGCTTCTTCAGCTCATCCGGCTGGACATGCGGTTCGTTCACCATCAGCGACAGGAGTTCCTTCTGATGCCCTGTCGCCCTTTTGTATTCCGTCCGGATCTCTTCCAGGTCCTTCGGGTCCATTCCCTCCGGAAACAGGTTGCCACCTGCCAGGATCAGCTTTGTGACTCTCTCTGGATATTTCAGCGCGAACAACAGCGCGATGTTGGCTCCATCGGAAAACCCAAGCAAATCCGCCTGTTTGATGCCGTTCTGGTCCATGAATTCCTCCAGGTCCCTGGCAAATTGGTCAAGGTTGAAAGGTGCCGTTCCTCTCGGGCTCTGTCCATGCCCTCTTGTATCCAGGGCATAGACGTGCCGCAAGGTCTTCAGGTCTTTGATCTGGTACCGGAAATACGACCGGTCTTCGCCATTGCCATGGAGCAGGATCAGCGGAATCCCGCTTCCCGCTTCCTCATACGCCAGCTGAAAGCCCTCTTCTCTCATGATCTGCCCCTGTCGGCCATCATCGGCAGGATGGAAGGCTCACACATTGCCCAGGTAGACCTTGTGCAGATACTTCTCTGCGACTTTCTGCAGCTGCTTCATCTGCTCAATGTCCGTGGGATCCTCCGTTTCCTTCCAGCGGGGGAAGTAGCGCGTGATGTGCAGGGGAATGTCCGGATCCACCGACGCCAGCCACTTCGCCTGTTCCTCCATCTGTTCCAGGGAATCGTTCTTGCCGGGGACGATCAGACTCGTGATCTCCACGTGGGCGTCCCTTGCGGCGCGCTCAATGAAGGCCTTCACCTGCTCCAGACTGCCGACATAGCTCTGGTAGACGGGATCCGTGAAACCCTTGAGGTCAATGTTGAAGGCATCCACAAAGGGCAGGATCTCCTCCAGCGCTTCCTGGCTGGCGGTCCCATTGGTGACAACCACCACCTGCAGGTCATTCTCTTTTGCGAGCTTCGCGGTATCCCGCATGTATTCCCAGCCGATCATGGGTTCGTTGTACGTGAAGGCGATCCCGATATTGCCCGCCGGGCCAAACTTCTTCGCTTCCTCGACCAGCTGTTCGGGGCTCACATAGAGGGACCGGCCATGGAGATTTTCCTGGGAAATCTCGTAGTTCTGGCAGAAGGGACACCGCAGGTTGCAGCCATAGCTCCCGGCTGACAGGATCAGGCTCCCGGGATAAAACTCGTACAGGGGCTTTTTCTCGATGGGATCCAGGGCCAGGCTTGTCAGGCACCCATAGTTGTCCGGCCTGATTTTGCCGTTTTCACAGATCCGCGCCCGGCAGAATCCCCGCCCGCCTTCCGGGATCTCGCACTGGTGAAAACACGTGGTGCATTTCATCTGTGCCGCACCACCTCAAAGCGCTGGAGCGTGCAGCCGGTTTCCTGTGGCGAAAGGCCGGCTTTCTGTTTCGCGATTTCCAGCTGTTTTTCGACCGTGTCCACGCTCTCGAGGTCCGGGAGCAGCAGACCGCGTTTTCCCCCTTTGGAGACAATGACGCCATATTTCTTCACATCCAGCTGGTCGGGGGATTCGATGACTTCTGCGGGCATGAGCACATCAACGTTGATGTCCAGGTCTTCCAGTTCCCAGGGCTGGACTGCCGGGAACCGGGGATCGCGGCTGACGGAACTGACAGCATTCTGCATGATTTCCGTCGTGACGTTTTTCGTGGCGGGTTCCGTGGTGCCGATACAGCCTCGCAGCTGGCCGTCCTTGTGGACGGAGACGAAGACCCCCGCGGCTTCATCGGAGACGGGATCCAGCTGCGGAACGGTGCCGTCGAGCACAAACTGGTTGATCACGGCCCTGGCGGCTTTCACATAGGGGTCCTCTCTGGCCACTTTGGCTTCATAGTTCTGTCTGGCGGCGTCTTCCGCCTGGTCCAGGAAGGCGCGGCCGGCATCCGCCTGGAGGTCCGTGTAGGTCACGACACCGTAGCCCACGCCAAATTCGGCGCTGTGTGCCAGGTTCTCTGTCCTGGGCTTCATGCCGTCGAGCACACCGGCCATGAGCGCAAAGGGTTTCTGGCCGCATACCATGGCGGCTTCGGCGGTTTCCTCCGGGATCTCCAGGAGCTTCAGAAAATCCGCCTGGCCCATGATGTCCATGATCATGGCATCATAGGCCGGTCCTTCGGGCTTGAAGCCATAGCCGGAGTCTTCCTTCTGGCAGTGGGACAGGTCGCCGGATCCCACAATGGCGATCGTTTTGCCGAGTGTTTCCGCTGCCTGGGCGAAGGCCTGCCCCACGCGGTAGTGCATGCGGGAATTCGGGCCGCCGATGCCAATGCGCACAAACTGCGGCCGCTTCGTGCCCCCGGGGGCACGTTTCAGAGCCTCTTCCAGGAAATACAGAGGGACCATCGTGCCGTGGTCCAGGGATCCATCCTGCTGGCCGAGGGTTCCGGCGGGAATGCCGTCTTCTTCACAGATTCTGGCAGTTTCCCGAATCAGCTCCCTGTCATAGGGAATCTCGAAGGTGTCCATGGGATCCCGGAACTGAGCCATGCTGCCGCGGCCGGACGGGCCGTCGGAGATCTGGATGTAGTCGAAATAGCTCGGGGCATGCGGGCTCACAATGAGGATCGTATCGGGCTGCGAGGCAGCGATGGCATCGGCAGCGTGCTGACAGGCATCCGCAATGTCCTGGATCTTCTTCTCTTCTCCCCGCCCGATGTTGGGCAGAATAATGGGCGGATGGGGGACCATCACGCCTGCTGTGACTGTCTGTTTCATGATGCAAACTTCTTTCTGATGATTTCTGCCCGCGGTGTGTGACCGCTGGTATCGAGTGTCATGTAGCTGGTGCCTTTGCCGTCGCGGCTGCGGTACACCGATCCGGGGTTCAGGATCAGCACGCCGTCTTCTTCGTCGATCACCGGTACATGGCTGTGGCCATAGACTGCAATGTCGCACCCGAATTTCTTTGCGAGTGTCGCAAGTCTGCGGTGGCGCTGGCCGGCGGGAAACTGGTGTCCGTGCATGACCAGGATCTTGTGGTCGCCTGCGTCCACAATGGTCATGGGCGGCAGCTTGATGCCAAAGTACTGGTCGTTGTTGCCCGCCACGGCGGACCAGCCGGAAATCCGGGCAGGATCATCCGTGAGGTCGCCCGTGAAGATGTATCCGTCGGCCGGGATCTGCTTCAGTTCGTCGAGCCGCTCTGTATAGCCGTGGGAGTCCCCGGCTATGATGAAATGCATCTCCGGGCCCCTACAGTGTCCAGCAGGTGGCGCGGGCGATATCGTCGGCTGCTTCCGGTGATTTCAGGACACGGATCAGGTCCAGGGCGAACTCAAAGGCTCCGCCGACTGAAATGCCGGTGACGATATTGCCGGAGATCACAGCATGAACCTTTTCGAAGGTACCGCCAAAGTCACCGTTGAGATCAGGTACCACGGTGTAGTCCCGGTCTTTGTAAAGCCCGAGCTTTCCGGGAATGGAACTGCCGGCGCAGATGGCGCCCAGGGTTTTGTCCCTGCCAAAGGACTGGATGAGGTCCGTGACTTCCTGGTTCTGTTCCAGGACTTCGTATCCCGGGCCGCCCGGAATGATCAGGGCATCGGCTTTCGTGAAATCATAGTCTTTCATGGGAGTCAGACCGGTCACTTCCAGGCCCATGGTGCCGGTACAGCCGGTTTTGTTTTCCACGGAAACCAGGGTCGTGTCAATGCCTGCGCGGCGCAAAAGGTCAAAGGGAGTCAGGGCTTCGATTTCCTCGAATCCGGGCGCCAGCAGGATCGCGGCGGTCTTTGTATCTGTTGTGTTCGTGTGAATCACCATCCTTTTGTATTGTCTACCTGTATTGTAGTCGCGAAAGCGCTTCCGGTGATTGCGAGGTGCCTGACACCCATTGAGCAGAGCCGGCCGCTTTTCGGTATGATGAAACTGCCGGGGACCCTTCTGGACATCCGCGGCTGGAAAATGGAGGATCATCTTGACACTGTATGTATGCGGACACCGCAATCCGGATGCGGATTCCATTCTGTCGGCTGTCGCCACAGCCGAACTCTGCCGCCTGACAGGACATGCGGCTGTTGCCTGCCGCGCCGGCAGCGTGCCGGCGGATGCAGCCTGGGTGCTGAAGCACTTTGGATTTGACTTTCCGCAGCTGCTGGAAGATGCCCGGCTTTCGCTGCAGGAGATCCAGCTCAGTCCGCCCCGGAGCTGCCGGGCAACCGACACAATTTTCGATGCGCTGCAGTCCATGAACGACCCCGACCGGCCCTACCTGGGGGTGACGGATGAAGAGGGCCGCCTGCTGGGGATGGTCACGCGCAACGACCTGGCCGACATCGGCATGCAGGACACCGCCCTGGGGATCCGGCTGCTGCAGACTGCCAGGCTGGAGGACATCGCCCGCACGCTGTCCGGAACCGTGGCTGTCAGGCCCGAAGCGCCGCTGCACATCGACGGACGTGTGTCCATTGTGGCGTGGTCGGATCACAGCGTGAGCCGGTATGAAGTGAAGGACCGGATCGTGATCGTGGGCGACAGTCCCGAGGCCCAGCTGAAACTTGTCGAACAGGGAGCCGGGCTGCTGGTGCTGGTGTGGACGGACCGGGTGGATCCGGCGGTGCGGCAGGCGGCGCTGGAATACGGGTGTCCGGTGGTGATTTCGGGTCACGGCTCCATGAACACATCGCGGTACCTGTATTTCTCCGTGCAGATCCGGCACGTGATGACACCGGATCCGGTGACGTTTCGCAGGACACTCTTTGTGCAGGAAGCCATCCGGGAAATGCGGCGTCACCGGTATCGGGCGTATCCGGTGGTGGATGATGAAATGCATCTGCTGGGGTTTCTGGAAACGGATGCCGCCCTGAATTTCCAGGAACGGAAAATGATCCGGGTGGATCACAACGAGGATGGGCAGTCGGTGAAAAACGGAAGCCTGGCCCGGGTGCAGGCAGTCATTGACCATCACCGGGTGGGCGGGTTCCTGTCGCGGGAGCCGGTGTTCTACCGTTGCGAGATCCTTGGCAGCACATGCACGATCGTGGCCAGGCTCTGCCTGGAAGCGGGGATCCCGCTGCGCCCCGCAATGGCCGGCCTGCTGCTGTCGGGCATGATCTGCGACACGCTGGGATTCCGCTCTCCCACCACCACGGAAACCGACCGGCAGCTGGCAGAATATCTGGCCAACCAGGCGGGTGTGGATGTTTCCTGGCTGGAGCAGGAGATCCTGTCACGGGGCGGCAGCACGGATCTGGTTCAGGACCTGGAGTCGGATTTGAAGCAGTTCGACGTCAGCGGCCATGATGTGCGGATCGCCCAGATCCTGACGGGGGATGCCTCGCGTCAGGAGCTGGACGCGCTGCTTGATGCCATGGAAGACTACGTGGCAGCATCGGGGACCGAGCTGCTGGTGACAGCGGTGACGGTGCTTCCGCTGGGCGGCAGCTATCTGCTGGCGGCAGGTGATCTGGCCTGGGCGTTGTCGGATGTGACCAGCAGCCGGATGCAGCTGCGGCTGCAGGAAGACCTGCTGTCGCGCAAGAAGCAGATCCTGCCCCTGGTGAGTGAAAAACTGGGATGAGGCCCGCTCTCCCCGGCCTTCCAGACTGTCAGAGAATGCTGACAGTCTGGAAAGCCGGGGTTTTTGTTGTGAGGATTGTGCTGAACAGCAAAGGTGTTGTTGTGTAAGGCCGGGCTGTGCCCAGTCGGTATGCAAAAAGTCCGGCAGAGCACACCGACAGCATATGCTGTCAGGGTGGACTGCCGGACTTGGCTTTCGTTATTCGTCTGTTCTCTTCAGCTTGACCACGGCCTCGACGTTGCTGGTCTGCGAGAAAATGTCCACAGGCTGTACCTTCTCGATTTCGTAGTCTTCCAGTGCCTCGATGTCCTTGGCCAGGGTGCTGGGATTGCAGGATACGTAGATGATGTTTTTCGGCTGTGCGAATTTCACAGCTTCGATCATCCGCTCCTGGAGACCGGACCGCGGAGGATCCACCACCAAGGTATCGACATCTTCGTTGTCTGCGATCTCCTCCAGCTGTTCCGCTGCATCGCCGTGGATAAATTCCACGTTTTCCAGACCGTTGGCCTTTGCGTTTTCCCGGGCATTGGTCACGGCGTCAGCCACACCCTCAATGCCGATGATCTTCTTCGCCTTGTCATGCAGGAACATCGAAATGCCGCCGATGCCGGAATACGCCTCGACAATGAGGCCGCCCTCCGGTGTCATGTCCCGAACGGTTTCATAGAGCACCTTCGCCTGCTGTGTGTTGAGCTGGAAGAAGGACCGGGGCAGCAGCGTGAGATCGAAGTCCCCCAGTTTCAGGGACATCGTTTCATCTCCCGCCAGGTGCCGCATCACCTTGCCGAAGGTCTCCACTTCAGGATCCCGCTCTGTCTTGATGGACTGCCAGACACTGGTCACTTCCGGGATGTTCATGATCTTCGCCGTGATTTCCGGATCGATGTCCATGGGATCCGTCACCAGGATCACCTGGACTTTGCCGTCGAATTCCTTCATCACCAGCATCCGCAGGCCGCCGCGCTTGTTGCGGCTCCAGGCCTTCATGCCGCTTTCCCGGAGAATGTCCATGACTTCCTTCCGGGCTTTTTCCAGTCCCCGTGTGTGAATGGCACAGGCGTGAATGGGCACAAAGTCGTTGCTGTCACGCTTGTAGAGTCCCGTCTCCAGGACATCATCCACCATGGCAGCGGGCATTTTCAGGGAGTTGCGGTATTCGAATACCGTGGGGTTCTTGATCATGGGCTCCACCTCTCCGGTGTAGCCGGCATATTTCTTCAGGGATTCCTCCAGGAACTGTTTCTTCATCTGGATCTGACCCTTGTAGTCCACGTGGATCAGGCTGCATCCGCCGCATTCCTGATAGTGCTCGCAGGGCGGCTGCTGTCTTCTGGAACTGGCTTCGATCACCTTGACCAGTCTGGCGGTCATGAACTTCGGCATCTCCTTCTCCACTTCCACCAGGACTGTCTCTCCGGGGACAGCGGCGGGAATGAACACCGGCTTGCGGTTCCAGTAGCCGATGCCCTCACCATTGATGCCCCAGCGCTGCACCTTCAGCTCCAGCTGCCAGGGCTTTTCTTCCCGCATGGGCCGTCTTTCACCCCGGTTACGCTCATCCCGGCGGTCATGGCTGAACGGGCGGTCCTGCCGGCCAAAACCCCGGTCATTGCGTCCGTAGTTTCCTTCTCCCCGCTCCCCGCGGTCGCGTCTCTCCTGGTCGTTCCGGAAATTCCGGCGGTCGCGGGTGTCGCCGCTGTCGCCCCGGAAATCCCGTCCCTTCCAGTTGTCCTTTCGTTCATTTCTGTATCCGCCTTCCCGGCGGTATCCGCCATTGGCCTGATCTTTTGCCATCTAGTCGTTCTCCTTCCGTAAATGCCTGGCGATCACAAAGTCAAAGGTGATCTCCATGGGCTGTGCCCTTTTTACCCGCTCCAGACCCTCCTTCGGGGTGTGATAGCGGTAGGGTGTCATTTCAAACAGATCCCAGACATCGCTGACCGGAATCGTCTTCTGTATATGGATGCACTCGGGTGCCTCGAATCCCTCCAGCTGCCGGACTTTGTCCGGGTTCCGGTAGGCGGTTTCATAGGCCAGTTCCTTGAGCTCCAGAAGATGGTCGGGACCCGGCATCACCTGAATGAGGCTGCCGCCCGGTCTGATCACCCTCTGCAGTTCGTCCTCCGGCAGCGGTGTGAAGATGCTGGTCACCACATCCGCGGATCCGTCCGCCAGCGGCAGGTCGTAGATCCCCGCCACGGCGTAGTGTGTGCCTTTGTCCTGCCCCGCCGCATGCCGAATGGCTTGGCGGGACAGGTCGAAGCCGTACTTGAGCTGTCCGCCCAGCGCTTTGGTATACCAGCCCTGGCCGCAGCCAATGTCCACCAGGACACCGGCATCCGCCGTCAGCTTCGTCAGTTCATCCCGCAGAAAGCGGTAATAGCCCTGTTCCAGGAACCGGGTCCTGGCCTGGACCATGGCCCGGTTGTCCCCGGAGGCCTTCTGCTTCCGGGAGAGGTCCACATACCCCTGTCTGGCGATGTTGAAGGTGTGATGATTCACACAGCACAGGGCATGATCGTGTCTGGTCAGTCCCTCATGACAGATGGGACATCTGTATTCTGCTTCCACAATTCCTATTGTACCGCTTTTCCATTCCCTGCACAGACCACCCTGCACTGTCACTCCCAAAACCGCAGGGATGACACAAAAGCCCGGGCGACCGTCCATCCTCAGACGAATCACCCGGGCAGTGTCTGCCAGCTGAATTCTTCGATCAGAACAGATCTTCGTCCCGCAGGGCACTGTTTCCCTGCGGGATTGCCGGTTCCTGGCTGGCTGTGGTCAGGGCCTCTTCCAGGACACAGCCGGCAGCCGGTGCGGCAGGTGCTTCCGGCACGTATCCCGGCCGGATCCGAAGCTTCTCCGCATGGTCAATGCACGCCTGCACCTGACTCTGCCAGTCCCAGCGGCTTTCGAACCGCTCGCACTTGTCCAGTCTGGGCTTCGTCACCGGCGCCTTCGGCGTGAAAATCGTGCAGCAGTCCTCAAAGGGCAGGATGGATGTCTCATAGGTGCCGATCTGTTCGGCAATGCGGATGATCTCCACCTTGTCCATGCACGCACAGGGCCGCAGCACCGGTGTGGTGGTCACCGCGTTGATGCACACCATGGACTCCAGTGTCTGGCTCGCCACCTGTCCCACGCTCTCGCCCGTGGCAATGGCCTGGCAGTGCCGCTTTTCGGCCAGTCCCGCCGCAATGCGCAGCATCATCCGGCGCATGATCGTGATGGCATAGGACTCATCGCAATGCTGGTAGATTGCCAGCTGCAGCTGGGTGAACGGCACCACATGCAGGAGCACTTCTCCCTGGTAGGGTGCCACCAGGCCAGCCAGTGTCAGCACCTTGTCCCGGGCAGCCTGGGAGGTGTAGGGAGGCGCCGCAAAATGCACTGCCTCGATCCGGATCCCGCGCTTCATGACCAGCCAGCTTGCCACCGGAGAATCGATTCCTCCGGAGAGCAGCACCATGGCCCGTCCGCTCGCCCCGACAGGCAGGCCGCCTGCACCGGGGATCCGCTTTGTCATGATGTACGCCGCGTCTTTGTGGACTTCGACGATGATCTTCACATCCGGGTTCTTCACGTCCACCTTCCAGTCGGTGTTCCGCAGGATTTCCCCCGCGCAGATCCGGTTGATCTGGTCGCTGATCACCGGGAACAGCTTGTCGCTGCGTCTGGCGGCCAGCTTGAAGGTTCCGGGATGGGCTGCATCAATGCTCGCAAGGACGGCGGCCTTGATTTCCTCCATGTCCGGCTTCACCTTGATGGCCAGGGACAGGCTGGAGATCCCGAAGACCCGGGACACCACATCGCAGACCGCATCCGGGTCTTCCCCGTTCAGGTAGATGTACATCCGGTCGTGTTCCTTCCGGTAGGCCAGGGCCGGGAATGCTGAAAGCGCATTGCGCACGTCCTCGTAGAGTGTCTTGATGAAATTGCCGCGGTTCTTGCCCTTCAGGGAAAGTTCACCGTAGCGGATCAGAATGTGGTCATAACGGCAGTCCATACTGGTTCAGGATCTCCTTTGTTTCTTCAATAAACCGCTCGCCTTCCTCCAGGGTATTCTGCCCGGAAAAAGAGAGACGGATGGCATGGGTGGTTTCCGAAACCGGACGCCCCATGGCTTTCAGCACTTCGCTCTCGTTCGACGAACGGGACTCGCAGGTGCTCCTGGCCGACACGCAGATGCCCCTGGCATCCAGGGCATTCATCAGCACTTCGCTGGTGATCTGCGCAAAGCTGACATTGAGGATGAAGGGACTGGCAGTCTCCGGGCTCTGGATCTTCACCCCGGGCAGGGCGCCGAGTTCCTTTTGCAGCATCCGGTTCAGCTCCGTGATGCGCTCCCGGTCCTTTGCCTGGCTTTCCAGCGCCAGTCTGACGGTCTTGGCCAGCACGATGTCCGCCGGGGCATTTTCCGTGCCACCCCGCATCCCCTGCTCCTGCTGGCCGCCAAAGAGCAGCGGCTGCAGCTTCAGGTTCTTCCGTTTGTACAGAAAGCCGCTGCCCTTGAGGCCGTGCAGCTTGTGGGCCGACACACTGCCCAGGTCCAGGCTCTCCCAGGGAATGTCCTCCTTGCCGAAGGACTGCACCAGGTCCGCATGAAACACCGCCGTCGGATGGGCATGGACAACATCCGCGATTTCCCGCAGCGGATTCATGGCTCCGGTCTCGTTGTTCACATGCATGATGGACACCAGCAGCGTATCCGGCCGCATGGCGTCCCTCACCTGCTGAGCCGTCACGGATCCGTCCGCATTCACCGGCAGCCGCTGCACATCGAAGCCCTGGCTTTCCAGCCAGTCGGCGGCGTGGGCCGCGGAGGAATGTTCCACATTCGTGGTAATGATATGCCTGCCGCGCTTCCGGTTGGCCAGCGCATAGCCGGCAACCGCCAGGGAGTTGGCTTCACTGCCCCCGGATGTGAAGAGAATCTCCTGGGGCTGCACACCGATGGAGGCCGCAATGCGTTCCCGGGCCTGTTCCAGCAGCCTGCCGGAGCGCCGGCCCAGCGCATGCAGGCTGTCCGGATTGCCATACAGATCACTCACCAGATGCCCATATACACGAGCAACCTCTGGGTGAACAGAGGTTGTCGAGGCATTGTCGAAATAAATCATCCGGCTGTGTTCATCACCGCGGGGTCTTTCCGGGCAATCAGCTTTTCATAGATGCCGGGGTGCATGTTTTCAATCGCCTGGATGGCAATCTTGAGCGCCCGGGTATACTCGCCGTTCTGGAAGCACACTTCCGCACGGGTCAGCTCGGAATCCATGGAGGGATAGGTGCTGCGGAAGCGGTTGCCGAAGACAATCGCGTTTTCCACCATCACAGCCACACCCACCAGGTTGTTGGCGTTGTTGTACAGCCGGTACACGAAGTCAATCGCATCCTGCAGGTCGGCATTCAGTGTCTGCACATCCAGCGGGGAGTGATCCAGCACACCGCGTACCCGGGAAATCAGGCGTTCGCCTTCCTTGATGTCGGCCGAGAACTGGTCCGAGATGGAGGGCAGCTGCCGGCTCACGGTGTTCAGCCGCACCTCGTTGAGGATCAGCTGCAGCTTGATGAGCTGCTTGCGCGCCCGGTTCTCGTCGCTCGAGGCACCCACCAGCATTTTCTTCATGTCACGCACCTGCGTGCCGAATGTGGATACATCCTGTGCGAAGCCGCGGTAGGTGTGCACCACGTCGCTGCGGGGATAGTCTTCATCCGCCAGCTGTTCGGCAATCAGCGCCCGCTGCTGCTTGAGTTCCTGGAGCTGGCCGGAAGCCAGGTGGAACCGGTGTGTCCAGTCCTCCAGACCGAAGCGGTCCTTGATGGAGGCATACAGTGTCATGATGTCCTGCAGCTCGCCTTCGATTTCATCCACCTGACGGAAGATGGAAGACAGGCCGCTGGAGATCTCGTCGTAGGCTTTCTTTTCAGACAGCACTTCCTCCTGCAGCTTCAGGATGTCGTCCGCGATGGCGTCCAGCGCCTTTGCACCGGCCTGGTCCTGTCCTTCGTCCAGCAGGTCCACGGCGTTTTCCAGCGCCAGGCTGATGGCTTCCAGACGGGCCGGGGCATTCAGGTAGGCAATGTCGATTCCGCCGTTTTCCAGCACCGCGATGTGTCCGGAGACTTCATCCACGGCCTGCGGAATGATGGACTTGGCCTTTTCATACAGGCCGGGGGTGCGGGCGATCAGGCCGGAGACTTCGTCCACGCGGCGGGATATCTTGTCCACTTCTTCCTTGGCCTTGTTGAATTCGGATGCGAACATCCATTCCTCGAAGTTGGAGAACTCGTTTTCAATGTCTTCAATTTCCCGGTCCACCACCGCACTGGCGTTGTAGAAGCTCGACCGGTTGTCCTGGTAGACCGCCTTCACGTTGCGGAAGCGTTCCTTCAGGGCATTGGATTTTTCCCGGACTTCGGTTTCCCTTGCCAGGATGTGATCCAGGGACTGGTTGACGATCCGGATCCGCGTGCGGGTTTCATCCAGCATGGTTTCCAGTTCGTCCATGACCGCCATGGACTTGCGGGTCTTGTGTGCCGACAGGTAGTCATCCGCCCGGGTGAACAGCTCGTCACACTGGGTGATGTTGGACTGGCACACATCATATTTGGCTTTCAGTTCCTTGACCCGGTCCATGATGTCATCATTGACCCGGGCAAAGGCACTGGCTTTGTTGTACTTGTAGGCCAGCGGGTTGTTTCGGATTTCGTTGACTTCGATCTCCAGGGACTCCAGACGTCTGGCAGCCTTCCGTCTGCGGCTCATGCGCATCACGATCCAGATCAGTATCAGGAGCAGCAGTGCGATCCCGATGTAGATCATCATCGTGGTTGACAGATGACTGCGGATGAACGTCATCACCTGTTCCATATAAGTATCCCTCCTTCTGTGGCAGCCGGACTGTCACAGACGGCTGCATGTTGTATTCAGCTTTGCACCGGCTGCAGGCTCTGCCGGAAACCCGGGTCTGGAATGCGAACCGATTCAGATAACAGTATATCAGCCAATGGGGTGCATGCGAATGATTTTGTTTCGCTTCCGGTGCGGTTGTCCCTGTTTCCCGGCACATCTCCGGTTGAATCACCGGACAGCTTTTGATAGTATAGATAGGCATGAATCGAAGCAGCAGGCAGAGACGGCGGCCTGCGCGTTGCAGGCTTACGCGATGTGAGTAACAGAAAGCTGACTGGAGAAAGCATCATCTGCAACACGTCCGCCGGGGATCTGCCGCCTGTACATCGTTTTATGGACATACAGGAGGACAATCATGTCAAGAAACACAGGATCCACATGGAAGAAGTCCCGTCGTCTGGGATTCTCCATTCTGGGCACCGGCGAAGAACTCGCCCGCCGCAACTATGCACCCGGACAGCACGGCAGAAACCGTCGTCCGAAGATGACCAACTACGGCCTGCAGCTGCAGGAAAAACAGCGGATCCGTCACACCTACCAGCTGACGGAAAAGCAGTTCTTCAACACCTACCAGAAGGCCAGCCGCAAGGCCGGTGCTGCCGGTGAAAACCTGCTGGTGATGCTGGAAAGCCGTCTGGACAACCTGGTATACCGCATGGGCTTTGCGAACACCCGCCGCGGTGCGCGCCAGCTGGTCAGCCACGGTCACGTGCTGGTCAACGGCAAAAAGGTGGACATCCCTTCCTACCAGTGCAAGCCTGGTGATGTCATTGAAATCCGCGAACGGTCCAGAAACATGAAGGCCATCGCCGAAGCCCTGGAAGCTGCGGTTTCCCTGGTTGACTTCGTCGACGTGGACAAGGACAACAAAAAGGGCACCTATGTACGGTACCCGGAGCGCAACGAGCTGTTCCAGAGCCAGCCGATCAACGAGCTGCTGGTCGTAGAGTTCTACAACAGATAAGCGCACAGAAAGAGGCTTCGGCCTCTTTTTTTGTGTCTGCAGCCGGGATGGCTGACAGAATGCAAAAAAAACCGGCGGTCTGACGTGGCTGACAACCGGTACGGGAAGGATTGCATGCATGACCCGGAGCTGTGGACAGGTCTGCAGCCGCAAAGGACGGGATCCAGGAGAAAGGTCCGGTCTCATCCGGAATCAACAGCGGGATGTGCGGCTTCAGCAGATCAGACAGCCGCATTCCTTTGTATGGTTATGAATCAGACCGCTTTCGCAGCAGGGCAAACACCAGGGCCATGCCGGCGGCTGCAGCCAGGCCGGCCGCCAGCCAGAGCCCGGCCCTGGAGTCCAGACCGGTGGGCGTCCTGCCGGGGGCTGCCGGCTCTTTCCCGTTTACATACGCCACCCGGATCACCCCATCCTGTATGTCGGCTTCGCGTCCATCCACAAGGACTGTATCTCCCAGGCTGACCCGGATCACCCGGGTGCTTTTTTCATACCCCGCCGGGGCTTTTTCCTCGGAAATCGCGGAAGACCCCCAGCGCAGGTCAAAGCGCACGGTGCCGGTCTCCGGGTCGGTCACACCTTCCTGGCGCTGTCCATCCTGTTCCAGCACAAACCGGAAGTCCAGTCCCGTCACAGGGTGGCCCTGTTCGTCCACTTTTTCGATCACGAGATCCGGAAAGGGTTCCCGCTTGGGCTGCACCACCGTGTCCCAGGTCATGTCCTGGCTGTCCAGGTCCCAGGAGGGAATGGCACACAGAAACGGGGCGATCCAGCCGTAGCCGGCACCGTCTCTCTGTCTGGCCAGCCACACGCCCGTCTCCAGTATGGCCCTGGCCTCACCATTGGAGTCCGTCCTCATTTCCACTGCCTGCACCGGCTGTTCAGGCGCGGCCTGGGCCAGGTTCTGCGCAGCCTGGGCCAGGTCGGCTGCGGTTTTCAGACCATTCAGGTCCACGCCCGTGTCCGTGTAGGCATCCAGAAGGCGGTAGTTTCCGTCCTCAAGCGTGGCCACTTTCTCCAGTGAGAACCGGACCCCTTCCCGCTCCCCTTCTTCCGTCAGCTGCAGCGTCAGCGTGCCGGCTGCATCTTCTGCCTGTGCCTGCACGCCAGGATGCGGCCACAGAAGCAGTCCCGCCAGCAGGACGGGCAGCCATCGTTTCAGTTTCATGTTGTCTCCTTTCGTCTGTACAGCAGGAACGCTGCTGCGCCAAATCCCGTTGGTGCCAGCAGAAACGCCAGCTCCCGGGCAGATGGCACAGCAGGTGCCTGCGCATCTTCCGCGGTCGTGTCCACTGTGGTCCGCCGTCCGGTCACCACCAGCCGGTGGGTGTTGATGCCATAGGGTGTGCAGGTCACCAGCGATACCAGGTCCTGCCCCGGCACCGGATCCAGAACGCCGGTGTCCTCCGGTTCGACCACCTGGATGTCCGTCACTTCGTAGGCCAGTGACTGTGCCGGTGTATCCACAAAAAACAGGTCGCCGGCTTTGAGCTCATCCAGCCTGGTGAACAGTCTGGCAGAAGGCATGCCCCGGTGTGCGCTCAGCACACTGTGATACCCGGGTTCTCCCAGCGGCAGGTCACTGAATTCCACATGACCGGCCCCGGCGGAGAGCACCTCTTCCCCGGTCCCGTGATAGACCGGAAGGTTCACGCTGATTTTCGGAATGCTCAGCGTGGCCATGATCCCGGTCTGCGTGATGTCCAGGATCTGGTCATAGTCTCTGGACAGCGGCTGTCCATGACGCCTGGCCTCGTTCCAGGCCCTGGCTTCCTGCTCCAGCTCGCGTGCCCGGTCGGCAGAAACCGTGGACGCCTCCTGCCGGAAGGTGGACACGGCCTCCTGCTGCCGGTGGGTTTCCATCAGTCCGGAGATCACCGGAAAGAGCGCAATCAGACACGCCGCCACCAGACAGAACAGGGACAGGCTGCGTCTCATCCACGTCTGCGTCCCATCCAGAGTCCGGTGACCGCCAGTCCGGCAGCTGCCGCAAAGAGCACGATGGTCATGCCCGATCCGGTGGAGGGCAGCACGCTGCCTGTCCGGTTCAGGACACTCAGGTTCGCGGACGTCTGTATGGGATCTGTTTCCAGGTCCTGCCCGCCGGCTGTGGCTGTCAGATTCGTGAGCCCCTGGCCGCCGGCCACATAGGCATGCCGGTCATCCACAAAGCCGGGTGTGATCGTGATTTCGATGGGGTCCTTCAGTTTGTGGTATCCCGCGGGGGCCTGCACTTCCCGGAGCCAGTACGTCCCCTGGTCCAGGCCGTCCAGCCGGAATGAGCCCTCATCATCCGTCACAATGTCCTGTGCATCGGCAGCGGGGAGATAGACATCCCCGTGTTTGGCGAACCCCAGTTCTGTCTGGCAGTCTTTGTCCAGGTACAGCCGGAATTTCGCACCGGCGAGCTTCACGTCGTTTTCGTTGTGCTTGACGGCGTTGAGGCGGTAGGTGTAGCAGACCACGGTATCCCAGGGCGTGAAGCCGGTCTGGCTGGAGTCCGGGTCGTTGGAGAACTCCAGGCGCACGGTGTTTTCGAAGCCCTGTTTTCCCTGGTCCTGCCGGTCCAGGATGCCTTCGTTGAACACCCCGTTGTAGGTCAGTTCCACGCGCTGGCCGAAGCTGCCGAACTCCCGGTCGGCAATGGCCTTGATGTCCGGAATGGTGACGGAGAACGTCTCGTCTGCGGTCGGGGTGTCCGTGATCGTAAATTCCTGCGGACTGAGCCGGTACTGTTTTCCGTCTTTGTCCATGGTCACGGCCACGGAAGACGGGTCAAAGTCCAGCGCCGGGTCCATCCTGTCGTGAAACCGCATCAGGTATGTTTCATAGCCGGTGACATCCGGGAGCGTGGTTTCAAAGCGGTAGGGTATCGCCTGGCCGTACTGGTAGTCACCGATGTCGTTCCAGCCCGCTGTTCCATCATCTTCCTCGATCTGCTTGATCAGCTGAGGATAGTCCGACTTCACTTTGATCTGAACAGATGGAGCAGCGGTGCTGACCATCAGCAAAGAGGCCGCAGCATGGGATCCGCTGATGTCGGTTCCTTCTTCATCCGCCATGTACCAGCCATAGTCCAGACCGGCAATGGTGAAGCTGCCGTCGGCAGCCGTGGAATCCACCCGGAAACTTTCTCCCTGGGCGGGCTGCAGGTGGTCCTGCACCGTCGAGAGGAACTGGCGCAGGGCACTGTCCTGTCCCGAGAGGGAGGCCACATAGTCCACGGCCTGCTGTTCCCCGACCGCGCCAGCCTGGATACCCAGGCCGGCTGCGACTGCCTGTTTCACGGCAGCTTCGGTTTCCGGATCAAAGCGGTAGACCACGGATTCCCCGCCGGCTGCAGGCTCCGCCTCGAACAGCCGGTACAGAGTAAAGCGCCGGCCCTGCAGAGTCTGGGATGCGGAAGAGGGCTTCAGGACAATGGAGGCCGGTCCGCCACCTGCCTGCACAGTACCGGCTGCGGACAGCACAGCGGTGTCCATGGCATAGGCCGGGGCACAGGCTGCAGCGGGAATCAGCGGAGTCATGGCCAGCATGGCGGCCATGAGCATGACAGATTTTTTCATTTTGTATCCTTTCCTTTCAGCAGCCAGGCAAATGCCGCAAGAACGGCTGCGGCTGCAGCGATGTGAATCATGCCGGATGAACCGGTTTCAGGCAGGGCATCCTGCATCTGGTTGATGCGCACAAGCGCTGCCTGCAGGATGCCTTTGTTCATCTCCACCTGCACCATGTCATCCTGGTGTCCGGCTTCATAGCGGGTGCCATTGACCTCCAGCGATCCGCTGCCGGTATCAGGATCAGCGTGCATGACAAGTTTCACGGCTGCCGGATCTGGTCTGTACCCGGCCGGTGCCTTGCGTTCCTTCAGCCAGTACGGTTTGCCGTCCCGGATCTTTGGAATGGCCAGTTCCCCGCTGCTGTCTGTGGTTCCTTCGTAAAACAGACTGGTGCAGGCTTCGTCTTCGTAGACGGCAAACTCAGCCCCCTCGAGAACATGTCCGTCGGAGCTCTTCTTGATGAGCCGCAGGGCGTGTTCTCTGGGCCGGTTGACGACTTCCGCCGTCTTCCAGATTGTCATGGTGCGGGTATCCACGGTATGCACCGCCGCATCTGCGACGTAACCGGCGGGGGCTTTGATCTCCCGGATCTTCACGTCGCCTTTGGGGAAGCATGGCTTGCCGTGTTCATTGAGGTAGAAGGGATCACCGCTCACTTTGTGGGCGTCGTCCAGCAGGATCTTTCCCTGCGCATCGGATTTCATGACCCAGGTCCGGGTGGGCCGGGTGTCCCCGTTTTTGTAAAAACCGATCTCGAAGTGTGCATCTGCCAGGGTCTGCCCGCTGTCTCCCTTCTTCAAAAGCAGCAGGTCCACGAGCGTGGTCTCCGGGGTGTCTTCCACCCGGCCGGTGGTCGCAAGTGAATGGCCGTTTCGGTCGATGGTCACGGTGCAGGTGGCCGGGTCTTTCTGATATCCCTGGGGAGCTTTGGTTTCCCGGTAGGTGTAGGTGCCAAAGGGCAGCGATATCTCATTCGTCGTTCCGGTTTTGTCCGTGGTCAGGACGCCGGCTTTGTGCCCCGCTGCATCATAGAGTGTGTATTCGGCGCCTGCCAGGGAATAGGCATGGTTGTCCTGTGTCACATCGGGCAGCCGGCCTGTCTTTGTCAGGCGGAAAGTCCCGCTCGGATTGTCCACATAGAAGGCCAGGGGCTGGTATGGCTTGTTCAGACCCTGCCAGTTTTCACCGGATCCTTCGGTGTCCGCCAGGTAGGCATGGAAGGTGGCAGGGGGTTCCGGCCAGCGTTTCATCTCCTCCCAGACCGGTCCGCTGTAGTCCCGCCAGATCCAGCCGCCGCCGATGCTGCTGCCAATGGAGGTGTTCACATTGGACATGGACACCAGGTCGTTGGTGACAATGATCTGCTGGGCGGTATTCAGGCCGCGGGCAGCGAGACGGTTGTCCGGTCCGCCGTAGCCGTAGTACAGGGCCTTGCGGAACATCGAGTCCGTTTTCTTTACCGCCTCTTTCAGCGGGGTGCCGGCCTGCGGGGGTGCATACATGCCATTGGCGCAGAATCCCTGCCGCAGCCCGAATCCCGGAATGTTCATGGTCCACAGTCCGCCGGTCATGTAGCCGCCGGGGTAGTACCAGGTGTGGTCTTCGTATTTCGTCACGGTGTTCACCGTCCGCATGCGACCTGTCTCCTGGAGACCGTTTACACTGCGGTTCAGGATCTGCATTCCGCCCCGGACAGCTGCCATCGGCCCGAAGGCCGTAAAGTAAGCCGGAAGCAGGAAGCCGTCTGCGTCCACCCAGTCCTGCAGGCCGTAGTCTTCGATCATGGCCAGCCGCATCTCTTTGCCGGCCCGGAAGTTTCCCTGTCGATAGGCTTCAATGAGAGTCGACTCCTCCTTTGTGAGTTCAAATGGCCGGTCCATGGGACGCATGAGGTCACGGTCTGCTTCCGGGGCCTGTTCTTCGGTCTGCCCGGGGTCCGGATCTTCCTGCCCGTCTTCGGTCTGCCCGGCTGTCAATGGGTTGCTGTCTGGCTCCTGTTCGCCGTCTGTCTTTTCGTGGCTGTCTGCCGGCGCAGGCTCAAACAGGGCCCTGACCAGTGTGTCCTGGTCCAGGGTGAAGGTCAGCCGGGGCTCATGGCTGGTGACCGGCTGTCCGTTGCGTTCAAATCCCGCAAAGCGGGCTCCTGCCTCAGGTGTGGCTTCCAGAGAGACTTCCTCTCCCTTCGGCCGCATCCAGCTGCCAGGCCCCTGTCCGTTCCAGGTCACAGTCCCCGGGCCTTCTGACCGGAGTTCCAGCTTCACTTCCTCTGGTCCCCTGTCGCGGGCATGGACCGGCATCAGCCCGCCTGTCATGAGCAGCAGGGCTGCCGCTGCCCCGGACAGGAACCGTTTCGCGATCGTTCGTTTCATCGTTCTGTTCCGTACTCCTTTTCTGTTTCTGTATCAGTGTCAGCCGGCAGCGTTTCGGCTGCCGGGAATTCTCAAGGAAAAAGCAGACTGGTGTCTGCTTTCCTGGCATCGTCATCCTCATTCCTTCAAAGGGGGGAGGAGAAAGGCAGCCCGCTCCTAACTCAGGACGTCGACGCGCTCGGCCACGAAACTGTAGTTGTTCCAGACCTTTCCATCTTTTTCATAGGGACGGCTGGCAATGCGTCCTTTGGCAGTCACCCAGCTGCCGCCGCGGCAGACACTCCCAATCGTCTCCGCCAGCCCTCTCCAGACCTCCAGCGTGATGCGGTCTTTCTCATACAGTCCCTGGGCATTGGCAAAGGGACGTTCCACTTCCAGCGTGACTTCCGCCATGCGGATCCCGCCGGGTGTCTCGCGCATCACCGGGTCCTCTGCCAGGCGCCCTGCGAGGCAGAATACATTCAGCAATTCAATTCCTCCTTTCCTGCACACCCGCTACTTTACGCATCGCCGTCCGGACACACAAAAAGCCCGGATCCTCGATCCGGGCCTGGAAATCCATATGTTTCAGGTGAAGTTCACCCCTGCAGGGCTTCATTTCGCGGCGTTATCAGCGTCACAGTGCAGTTTTCAAAATTCAGTTTGCTGACTGCCTGTTCCACATCCGTCAGTGTGATGTTCCTCGCCATTTCCGTCTGTTTGGCCAGCGGCACGTCATCCAGGACAGCTTCCAGCTCTTTCTGGGCCAGTCCCTGGAAGGAGTCCTGCAGCCGCAGCGACCGGGCGAGGTTCTGGCGCCTGAGAATCTCGAAGGTCTTTTCGGACAGCATCGGCCGCCGCTTCACCAGGTCCATGACCAGATCCCGGAACTCATCGGTTTTCTCTGTCTGCGCATAAAACAGCATGTACGCATCCTTGTCGGAGAACTCCCCTTCCCCGCTGTAGACCTGTGTCAGGATCCGCTGGTCGATCCAGTCCTGGAAGGCGGGATTCAGGGGGGAGAACATGCCGTCGATCCAGAAATTCACCGCCAGGTCCCGCTTCATGTTCTCCCGGACATCGCCGGCGGGTTTGAACTTGAAGCCAATGCAGACATAGGGGGCCGCCACATCCATGGGCAGTGTGAACGAGCTTCGATGCACGGACTCAGGTTCCGGGTCGAACACGGGGACCGGAGCAGTTTCTTTGCTCCCGGGATAGCCGGCTTCCCGGTCTTCAATGAATGCCAGGACTTTGTCCAGCGGATGGGGAGTGATGCCGATCACCACCATCCGGGCGGGATCATACCAGGTGTGGTAGAACACCGCCAGGTCTTCCGTGGACATGTCCCGGATGTCCTGCGGGGTGCCCAGGATGTCGGTGTTGAGGGGATAGACGTGATACAGGCTGTTCATGGTTTCCTGCAGCAGCCTGGACTCGGGGTTCTGGTCATACATGTCGTATTCCGAAAGGATGATTCCCTTTTCCTTTTCCACACTGGCTTCGGTGATGTCCAGCGTCTGGACAAAATCCAGCAGCAGCCCCAGCGGCGGCAGCGGGTCAGCCGTGGTGGAAAAGTAATAGGCGGTTTCCTCAAAAGCAGTATAGGCATTGGTGCCGGCCTGCATGGCGGCCATGTCATCCGTCACATCCCGGCCATTGAGCCGGAACATCTGGTGTTCCAGGAAATGGGCCGCACCGGAACGGAAGCGCCGGCGCCCTTCGGCAGTGTTTCCCTGCAGGTACAGACCACCGGTGCCGAATCCCGCCAGAAACAGGGACCGGGAAAACCCGGGTTTGCGGATCAGCACCACGCGGGTGCCGTTGGGCAGTGTTTTCTCAATCCTGTTCATCGGCTTCTCCTTCCTGCACGATGGATGTGACAGCCAGCTGCAGCTTCTGTGCGGTTTCCTGCACATCCCGTCGGGTCACGCGGCGCAGACGGGCGATCTGTTCCTGGTCTGTGCGGTGCAGATCCAGCAGGTCCTGCTGGAAGGCGGTCTCGATCAAAGCCCTCGGGAAATCGCGGCGGGCGCTGATGCCGTCCACGAGGTCCAGAATGGCGGCATCAAACAGGCTCTGGGGATAGTCATCATCCGCAATGCGCCGGATCTGCCGGGCGATTTCCGACTGCAGGTCCTCCAGGTATTCCGCCCTGGTCCCGGCCGTGACGAGCAGCAGGCCGTCAAAGCGGATCAGGGAACAGGAAATGGAATAGCACCAGCTGTGGCGTTCGCGGATCTCCTCGAAGAGCAGGCTTTTCTGTCCGCTGCCCAGGATCGAGCTCAGGACCATGAGAGCCGCGGACTCCGAATCGCTCAGCGTGATCTGTGTGGTGTATCCCTGCACCAGGGATGTCTGGGCAATGTCCCGGACCTCCCGGACCACTGCCGGCATTTCCCTGGGGGCGAGGGGAGAATGGGGTGTGCAGACCGGTGCAGTCTGCAGCAGTCCATCCAGAAACCGCTGCATTTCCGGCAGCAGATCGCCCACGGCATACAGGCTTTTGGGCATGTCCAGCCAGGTCTTCCACAGGTGCCGGACTTCGTCCAGCGTGACAGACTCCAGGCCCTCCAGTGTCCCGGAAATGGGGACGGCCAGCGAGGTGCCTTCCCCGGCTGCGGCCAGCGCGGCCAGAACGGCCGCTGTATCGGGATCTTCCTGCTGGCGCAGCAGGCGGGCACGGATCATGTACAGGGCTTCCTCCAGGCGTTCGGCCGTGAGGCAGGGATGAAAGAGCACCTGCTCCATCACCTCCTGCACGGCTGCAGGATAGGCAGGATCCCGGATCAGATCGGGGCGGATCCACTCGAACACCACTTCCAGTGCTACCTGTGCACCGTAGCCGGTGAGGCCACAGCGGACATGCATGGAGTAGGCCCGGCCCAGGGCCTCGGTGAACGTCTGCCGGTCCGGCCAGGTTTCTGTTGCGGAGCGGATCATCCACACCAGGACATTCCACCCGGAGATCGTCCGGCTGTCCAGAGGCACCAGGGCCCGCAGCGAGACCGTGTTGTTGGTAAAACGCGAAGTTTGTATCAGTTGCATCTAAGTTCCTTCCTGGTTCTGCATGACTGTCTCTGCAGCTGGCATGGACATTGTCAGGCCGGCACGCAGGCGCCTCAGGCTGGAAAAAGGAAGCGGTGACGCTTCCTTTTTCATGAGCAGACTGCCTGGCGGTCTGGGCCAGCGGCAGTGCAGCTGTGTGATTCTTCCGGTTTCTGTGTCCGGTCAGTGCGTTCGGGTCCGGCTATTTCTTCCGGTTCTTCAGGACGATCAGCACAACCAGGATCACGGCTGCAGCGGCAGCCAGACCGATATACAGCGCGCTGTCTGTGTTCGTGGATGTATCTGTGCCCTTTGTGCCCGTGGCACCTTTCTTTGCCTTTGCATACCAGACGGTGATGGTTGCATCCTTGTCGGCTGTGCCCGTCAGGCTGCCATCGGTCTTCACATAGGTATAGCCCTTGATGTCCGGCTTGTCAAAGCGGCTCACATCATAGGCACTGCCGGTGCGGACTTCCACCACGTTGGCGTAGTGCAGTTCTTTGTTTGTGCCTTCTTCCAGGTACTGGATGCGGATCTTCACATCCTGCACCGGCAGGGCCTTCCAGACTGCATTGTACTCTGCCCCGCCGGTGACGGTGGCCGCCACCTGCGGGTTCCAGCCCTGAAATTCATAGCCTTCCCGGACCGGGGCTTCCGGCTGAGGGGTTGCATCGCCGTATCCGGCTGTGAATTCCTTCACCACGGATCCTTCACTGCGGTAGACGATCTTGTACTCGTCTTTTGTGAAGGCGGCTGTGAGCGTCAGGTCTCTGTCGGCTGTAGCCGGGACATTGGTCCATCCCGTAAAGGTATACCCGGCTTTGACCGCCTTGGGCAGCGTGGATTCATCAATGGCCGATCCCTTCACCACGGTGATCGGCGCAATCTCCTGATCGCCGCCCGCAAAGGAGATGGTGACCATGTCCACCGCCTGGGGTTCATCAGGCAGAGCTTCCAGCTTCGCGGTGTAGACCGCGTTTTCTGTCACATTCGTCCGGATCTCCGGGTCCCAGCCCTTGAAGACGTATCCATCCGGAACGCTGACATCCGGTGCCTGGGGTGTGGGCTGTCCTTCCTGCACGGTATCTGTGCGGATGACCTGTCCATCCATCTCCCAGCTGATGGTGTATTCCGGCAGCGGTTCCTTTTCGTAGACTGCGTGAAACTGCTGCGATGCATCGGCTGTGGCCGGGATTTCCGGGTCCCAGCCCTTGAAGACGAAGCCTTCTTTGGCCGGCTCTGCAATGGCAGATGCATCCACAGCCTCTTTGGCCTTCACGGTCAGCACCTGGGCAGGCTGTCCGTTTTCCGGGTCAAAGGTGAGTGTCACATTCCGGACACCATCTCCCTGTGCCTGGGCTGTTTCCTGCGTCCACTTCGGGTACAGGTACAGGTTCTGTTCAGCTCTGGTTCCTTCTTTCAGGTTCCAGCCGTCAAAGACATATCCTGTCTTTCCCGGGTCCTTTTCCGGCAGCCCGATCCTGTCTCCGGCTTTGACGGTTTCCTGCGAGAACACCTTGCCCGGTGCCTGGTAGAAGACAATGTCATACTCTCCATCGTCCTGGTCCGCCTGCAGGTACAGCGTATCGGTATCCAGCGTCAGGTCCAGGTCTTCCAGGGCCAGCTTTGTGCCGCTCTTTTTGTCCTGGTCAAACCAAGCTTGAGACAGACTGGCTTCATAGCCTTTGTCCGGCCGGTTTTTCATCACGAATGTCTGCAGATCCTCCATGGCCAGATAGGTCATGCCTTCTTTGGCATTCTCCTTTTCCATGGACTTGTACTTCAGTTCTCCCGCGGCTTTTGCAGTGCCGTCAGGATAGATGTATGTCACCTCAAGGGTATGTTCCTTTGTATCGCCAGCCGGTTTTTCTTCTGCGAATACAGCAGACGGGCCCATGACCGACAGCATGCAGGCTGCGGCTGTGGCAGCTTCCAGAATTCTGTTCATCAGTTCTGCCCCCTTTTTCTCTACCATAGCCGATAGTCTGTCCCGTTACAACCAATTGAATCCTGAAGGGTGAACCATTGTCCCGTATGTCACATGTTTGTAAGCGCATGCATCCAAAACAAAATCCGGATGCGGCAGTTTTGCCGCAAAACAAAATTCCAGCCTTTGTTTTTTCGCGAATTTTCCGTTTTCAGTGGTTCCGGGTTTTGAGGCACCGTATCATGCAGATACAGACACACAAGGAGGAATGCATTATGAAGCTGCAGGCTGCACTGGATACCCTGACACTCGAGGAGTGCCTGGCGCTGTTGGATCACACAAAAGGAGCCGTGGATATCGCGGAGGTCGGCACACCGTTCATCATTGAATGCGGCATGGAACCCGTTCGTGCGATCAAGGCCGCTCATCCTGAGATCGAGGTGCTCGCAGATGCGAAGATCATGGACGCCGGAGAATTCGAGGCCGACAAGTGCTTTGAAGCCGGCGCGGATATTGTCACCGTCCTTGGGGTTTCCTACGATGAAACCATCGAAGGCGTGGTGCGGTCTGCGAAAACTCACGGCGGTCAGGTCATGGTGGACATGATCGGCGTGATGGACCTGGCTGCAAGAGCCCGGGAACTGGACAAAATGGGTGTGGACTACATCTGTGTCCACACGGCATTCGACATCCAGGGCACGGGGCAGAAAGATCCGCTGGAGGACCTGAAGGTGGTCAATGCGGTGATTGAAAACGCCAGAGCGGCGGTGGCCGGCGGTGTGAAGCTGGCCACAGTGGATGCGATCGCCGCAGAAAAGCCCGGTGTGATCGTGGTGGGTGGTGCCATCTGCAACGCCGATGATCCCGCAGCCATGGCCACGGCAATGAAAGAGAGAATGAAACAATGAACTACAGGACAATTGCGGAAACCATCGTCAGCGAACTGAACCACACCCTGCTGTCGGTTTCCGACCAGAAGGCCAGGGAGTTCGTGGATCTCGTGGATGCAGCGGATGAAATCTTCTGTGCAGGAGCGGGCCGTTCCGGATTCCAGATCCGAGGCTTTGCGATGCGGCTCATGCACATGGGCAAAAAGAGCTATGTGGTGGGTGAAACCTGCACCCCGAACATCACGGAAAACGGCGTGCTGGTGATCTGTTCCGGATCGGGCAGCACGAAGTCGCTGGTCAACCACGCCGGGAAGGCAAAGAGCGTGGGCGCGAAAATCGCCCTGATCACCATCGATCCGGATTCTCCCATTGCGCAGATGGCGGATGTGGTCGTGGAAATCAGCGCCCCGAGCCCCAAGTCGGCGAAGGAAGGCGACATCCAGTCCATCCAGCCCATGGGCAGTCTCTTTGAGCAGAGCGAAGGGCTGTTCATGGATGCCTCGATCCTGATGCTGATGGAGAAAAATCACATGGACAGCGACACGATGTTCGGCCGCCACGCCAACATGGAATAAGGAAGGCTGCAGTCTCATGAAGCAGGAAGTCATTGAATACATCGAAAAGCCCTGGGGATACGAAAAGCTGTATGCGGTGAACGACAGCTACGCCGTGAAGGAAATCGGCTTCAACAAAGGCGCCCGGTGCTCGCTGCAGAAGCACGAACAGAAACTGGAACATGCCTATGTGCTCTACGGAAAACTCCAGGTGGAGGAAGACGACGAAAACGGCAATCTCCAGACAAACATCTACACACCGGGGATGGTCTATGAGCAGAAGCCCGGATTCCGGCACCGCGTGACGGGTCTGGAAGACAGTGCCATCATCGAGGTCTCCACGCCGCACCTCACGGATGTCATCCGCCTGGATGACGACTATGGCCGACAGTCCTGACGGGCTGAAGGCGTCTGATCAGGAAAGGAACACCGCTTGTAGTAAAGAATGCGGTGTTCTTTTTATGCTGTCACGGGACAGGATGCCGATGGTGGAAGGGCGGGATGGGGTGGTTATGCGTAAGCGTCGAATCAAACCCATCTAGCTCAAAAGCCTCCCGTTGTTCAGAATTGA
>OFFU01000380.1_pt1 | contig 49366 bp, 40 predicted proteins | sample 1521451 | NCBI WGS metagenome assembly OFFU01 (sample SAMEA3504106, study PRJEB24116) | mouse gut metagenome | biome: mouse gut; feature: mouse-associated habitat; material: faeces | place: Denmark | collected 2011 | reverse complement strand
GCTTTCGCGGGCTCTTTTCATTTATAGGCTATAAAATTATTTCTTTTCCCAAGTAATAGTGGGAGCGCCGGGCTGCAGTGTGAGGGTGATGGTGAAAGTACCGGCCTCGCCGAGCTTGATATTGCTGCCGGGGAAGATGGTGTGAGTATTGTCTTCGCCGTCAGCACCGAAGCTGTATAACCAACCATGATTAATGCGGACTTTCCATTCATCGCCTTCTGCAAGGGTAATCTCGCCGGTCCATACGGTGAGATCTTCATTAGCTGTCATTTCTACGTCAGCGCTCCAGCCTGAGGCTGCGAACGAACCGATAAGGCTCACATACTCTACCTTGATAAGCTCGTAGGTAGTAAATTCGCCTCTATCATCGTCGTAGTTAGCATTCATCCAGTAGAGGCCTGCTTCGGGCACGATGATGTTCTTACCATACTGACCGAGTACAAAGTTGCCGGTGAGGGCGGGAGCGTCGGTTTCTGCGCCATAGTCGGTGGAGTTGTCCCACTTGGTGTCGAGGCAAACCTTGAAGCCGTTGGTGTCGAGCGGCATCATGGTGTAGTACAGCGAACGAGCCTTACCATCAATCTCACCGCTGAAATACTGCATCCACGACGAGTTGAGCTGGCTCCAGCCATTGCAGTTACCGGGAGTGTAGGCGTATGTCGGGCGAAGAAGTTTCTCTATGTTATATGTCATCGCCTCCATGTTGATTGTCATCTTATAGCTGCCGGGCTGGTCAATCACACCTGCCTGAGCGTTGGTGTCGACGAGGTGACCGCTAAGAGCTGTATCGCCGTTGGTCTCCGGACCTACGAGAGCATCCCAATCTACGGCTGCGGCGCTCGATTCGGGAGCGACTTTCCACCACCAACCGCTGTTGGCGTCGATATCAGCTTGATCAACCTTGAAAGCGATTGTAAAGACAGGATCATCATATACATCAGCGTCGGAGTGCTCGAAAGCAGGCGCTGAAGTGTTGAGACCCCAGCCGTTGATAGTGCCTACGAGATAATACTTATTCTCAATCACGAAGCCGAGATCCATGCAAGTCTCTTCAAGAGAGCCTTCGGCAGCATAGTAAGAAGTCGACTCGTAGCGGTAGTCGGTGCCGTCGAGGGCGACGTAGACCGGCACGCGGTAGTACACTGTCTTCACCTTGGGGCTTTTGCCGAAAAGGGCAACGTGAGCGTCATTCCAAGCCTCGGCGTCGACGGTGTAGACGCCGTTTTCACCTGCTTCAGTGTCGAGAGTCAGCACCTTGCCTGCGAAATCTTCGTCAGAGGCGAGCTGCACCTTGTATTCAACGGCAGCGCCTTCGGGCAGATATTTAGCCTCGGCAAGTTTCATTACCGGAATTCCGGCTGACTCGCGATAGTCCTCAAGATTGAGCTGTGCGTCGGCGGCGAGTACTCCATCGGTGGCCGATGTGATGTCACCTACAGCAAAGATGGGCTCCTGTGCATTTTCCTGTGGCTTGGGAGCTTCGGGAGCCTCGTCGCACGAAGCGGCGAACATTCCGAGCACTCCAAGCATCATTATGCTTATTTTTTTCATTGTCGTCGTTTAGATTTGAGTTTTAAGGAGGGTCGGGAGCGGGGTGCTCCCGACCTTTAGAAATTAATGCTCGGGGTCGAAAATGATGAAATATTGACCAGCTTCGAGACGCAGCTGCACATCACCGGTGAAATTCTCTGTCAGGCGGAGATGACCGGGGTTAGATCCACCGGTAAGCTGAATTTCCTCACCGGCATTCACCATCTGCGATTCGGCATCCTCGCCGGCATTACCGCCGAGGTTGGGAGTGCCCCAGTTGGTGGTACCGATCTTGAATGATGTTTCTTTAGGTATGGTGACATTCTTCACCACCCAAGTATTCTCAACCTCGCCTGTGGCGAACTGCCACGGACCGGGAAGATCGGGATTTGAATTGGTCTCGGCACCCCAATCGTTCATACCTCCGCGGAGGAAGAGGTCAATGGGCACATCGGCCACCCAGATTGCAAGGTAATCAGAGGATACCTCGTTGAAATAAACCACGTTCGACAGGTAAGTGGTATTATCCACACTCTGGGGAATATACGCGCGAAGACGCATATATACCTTCATATAAGGCATGGGCAGGTCTTCCTGTTTCTTTATGCCATAGAGAGTCTGGATGGCAGAGGCCACGTCGCCGTTGACGGGGTTGATCTGCGAGCAATCGAAATACTGCTGGGCGATTTCCCTATATTCGGCGAAATCTTCGGTGAGCGACACCTGCACATTGTAGGCAGCGGCAGCGGCATAGCCGAAGTCGGGCTGTGAGCATGTGAGGTGGAAAGTGCCTTCGCGGTTCTCCTGAGAGATCATCACAGGCATATCCTGCATTACGGGAGTGTTGAGAAACGCAACCGTTTCCACACCGTCGTGGCCGTTGAGCTTGGGATTGTCATCCCATGTCTCGTTGCATGCGCTGAAGCCAAGAGCGGCGGCAGCCATGGCAAATATGATTGATATCTTTTTCATTTCAGAAAGCTTGAACATTAATATCCGGGGTTCTGCTTGAAGTCGGGCTGCGAGTTAAGCACAGCGTTGGGGATAGGATAGAGGTTGAATTTCTCGCTGATACGTGTACCCTGCGGAGCGTCGGCAGAGCCTTTGAACTGCCATACTGTCTGCGACGGGCCTGCAAACATGCCGTTGCGCACGAGGTCGGTGCGGCGGAGACCTTCGAGGTAGAGCTCACGCGAGCGCTCGTCCATGATTCCCTGCTTGGTAAGGTCGGTATAGCCGAGGGCGGGAGATTTGGCACGTGCACGGACAAGGTTCATATATTTCAGAGCTTTGTCGCGGTCGCCTACACCACCGTTGATATGGCACTCGGTATACATCAGGTAGATGTCGGCGAGGCGGATGATAGGCCAGTCGGTCGACGAGAATGTGGTGGCGGGGAAGTTGGGAGTCCAGCGGCCGTCAGAGCCTTTAACGAAATCCCAGCCACGGTATTCCTCGGGGATACTGAGGTCGTTGAGAGTCGAAGCCTTGGGCTGACGGTCGGTAACCTTGATTATAGCGTTGCCACCGGTAGTAGCCCATTCGCCTGTGAAGCCGTGGAATTCATCGCCATAGTCTTCCTGTGCGTATGCCACACCGTTTTCCTCGCCGGCTGGCATTACACCGCGGAGCCAGAGGTCGTCGCGGGTGTCATCGTCGTGGCCATAGAAGCGCTCGGCCATCTGCTGGATACCGCGGATACACTGCCAAGGTGCGCTTGAGCCATAGTTCTGGCGGGGGCAATAGTGAGTGTCGGTGATTGTTGCTGCGAGCACGAAAGTAGAGCCGCCGTAGCTCTGTACCATATCGGCGTCGTAGGCGATACCGAAGAGAATCTCATTCTCAGCCTTGTTTGCGCCGCCGGGCATATACTGCTCATTGCCGCGGGAGAAGAGGTAGAGATAATTCTCGGCAAGACCGGAGCCTTGGAAGCCGCCGCCCTGATGACGTGCGATGATATTCTCGCAGCGTTTGCGGCAGTCATCCCAGCGTGCTTCGCCTGAGAATACCTCGGCATTGAGATAGAGGCGGGCGAGAAGACCCTCGGCGCCGTCAAGACCTACGCGGCCGTAGACAGGGTTGTTGGAGATAAGATTGCCGTCGACAATCTCGGTGAGTTCTTTCTCAATCCAATCGAAGAGGTCCTTGCGAGAGATCTGCACGGGATCCTCACCGATAGTCTCTTCTGTCACAAATGATGACTGACCGAAAAGGTCGAGCATGTTGTAGTAAGAGTATGCACGGAGCACACGTGCCTCTGAGCGGGCTTCAATGCTCTGCTGATCGGTAGCACCGGCAGTATTGGCGAGATACTGGTTGCAGATGGCGATATGGCCCAGAAGTCGGTAGTATGCACCGGCCACGAGGGTGTTTGACTGCGACCATGTGTTGGTGACGATATCCTGAACACCGGCGTCGGCCCAGATCCAGATAAGTTCGTCGGTGCAGAACTCGCTCAGGGTGAACATCAGGCGAAGATAAGCCGAAGTACCGGCGTCGAGACCCTCGATATCGATATAGGAGTTACCCGGTCCGTCAGTGCCCGACACCGCTATGCCGGTATAGCACATTGCCAGCGAGTTGGCGGCGAAATTGGGGTCGGAAGGATTTACAAGGTTCGGGTCGTTGGGAGCAAGGTCAAGGTCGCCCACACAGGAGCTCAGACCCATACCCATGGCTACGGCGCCAAACAATATATATTTCTTTAAATTCATGTTGTTTTCTGATTAGGGATTTATACCTTGACTTGCTTAGAAGTTGGCTACAAGGCCGATTGACCATGTGGTAGCGCGGGGGTAGATATTGTTGTCAACACCGTTGAACACCTCGGGGTCGAGACCTGCGTATTTGGTGATCACGAAGGGGTTCTGTACGGCGGCGAAGAGACGCAGGCGGAGTTTCTCACGCAGAAGCTTGTCGAATGTATAGCCGAGGGTGATGTTGTCGCAGCGTACAAACGAGGCATTGCGCAGCCAGTAGTCTGATTCGTCTTGGTTGTTGTTGAAGTAAACGTCGGTCTTGAACACGTTGCCGAGGGCGTTGTTGCGGTAGAGGCCGTCGAGAGCAGAGCCGGCACGCAGAGAAGCTGCGTATACATAGTTACCGAAGCTGCCGCGGAGAGAGAAGCCGAAGTCCCAGTTCTTGTAGCGGAAGTTAGAGCCGAGGGTCATAGTCACCTTGGGGTCTTTGCTGTGGTTTACAACCTTATCGTGGCTGTCGATCACGCCGTCGCCGTTCTGGTCAACGTAAGCACCCTCGATGGGGTTGCCAGCGGCGTCATATACCTGCTGATAGAGGTTGAACGAGTTGGCGGGATAGCCCTCTTTCTGAATCTGGCAGTTCCCGCCGGTAGAGCCGAAGCCGCCCTCTACCTCGTAGGTGAGGCCGTTGAGGTTGGTGATCTCATTGTGGTTCCAGCCGATGTTGTAGCTTAGGTTCCATGTGAAGTTTTCGGTAACAACGGGCTTGGCGTTGATGGCGAACTCGATACCGTAGTTTTCCATATCGCCGATGTTCTGATAGAGCATAGCCACAGTAGAAGAGCCGGCAGCCACAGGCACACGCGAGAGGAGGTCGCGGGTCTTGCGCAGATAGTATTCAATGCTACCGCTGATTCGGTTGTTGAGGAAGCCGTAGTCGATACCTACGTTCCAAGTCTCGGTGGTCTCCCACTTGAGGTCGGGATTGATACCGGCGGGGAAAGCGGGGATAAGCCAGCCGCCGTTGCCGTTGGGATAGAACGAGCCGGGCTGCGAGGGTGTGTAGGTCGGGGTGTAGGCGTTATAGAAATTATCTACCGACTGCTGACCTGTCTCGCCCCAGCCTGCACGGAGCTTGAGGTCGTTCCACCAGCTGCGGGTGCCTTCCATGAAGCTTTCCTCGCTGATACGCCAACCAAGAGCCACAGCAGGGAAGATACCCCAGCGGTTATCCTTGCTGAAGCGCGATGTCGCGTCGCCGCGGACGGTGGCGGTCAAGAGATAGCGGTCTTTGAAGGTGTAGTTCACACGACCGAAGAACGAGAGGAGCTGCAGGTGGTTTTTCCAATGGTAGTTGCCATCGGCGCTGTTTTCATCTTTCTTGAAGGGCTGGCCTACCTGATCTTGGGTGTCGGTCCAGTTCATGTTGAATGTACCGTCGCTGTTGATTGTGGGCCATGCAAGGCCGGGGGTGAGGGCGATACCTGACTCAGAGTTGGCACCGGTCTTCCATCCTTTGTTGCGGTCGCGGCTCCATGTGTAGCCGGCAGTCACGTCGAGATTTGAGTGGATAGCCTCGAACATCTTCTTATAGTTGAGGTAGAACTCGAGGAGCATGTTCTGGCGCAGGGCATATTCATGGTTGCGCGAGCCGCCGCCATAGTTGGTGTGGTCTTTCCATGCCATGTGTGAGTTGGCCTCGATTTCCTTATAGTCGTCTGACTTGGTGATGTCGTAGCCGAGGTTGAGGTTGGCGTGGAGTTCGGGGAGGAAAGGAAGCGCGTAGTCAAACTGGATATTGCCGTTTGAGCGGAATACGTCTGACCAGTTGCGAGTCTGGTCGATGGTAGCCACAGGATTGTAGGTGGCGTCGTTGGCGAGGTTGGCCTGACCGCCCGATACGGTGTAGGGTTCGGTATAGCCGTTCCAGAGGTAGCCGAAAGAGCCGGCAGCGGTGCCGCCGGTGATGGCGTTGTAGGTATGCACGGGTGCTGTGGGGTTGAACGACACGGCCTGGCCGATGGCGTCGGTCTGTGCCCAGTTATTGTGCACGTAGTAGCCTTTGACTTTGGCGTTAATCTTAAGTGTGCCGAATGTAGGAGTGAGCGAGATACCTACTGTCGCACGGTCCATGTCGGATTTCTTGATGATACCGTTGTTGCGGGTATAAGAGGCGTCGACACGGTAGGGAAGCACCTTGCCTGCAGTGCCGGCTACGGCGAGTGAGTAGTCTTGGCTGATTACTGTGCGGTAGATCTCGTCCTGCCAGTTTGTATTGGCATTGCCGAGAGCGCCGACGGCAGCCGAGCCTTCGCCGAATTTATTGCTTATGAGCGAGCGGAATTCGTCGCCGTTGAGCACCTGCTGGGTCTTGCGCGCGTAATCCACATACATGTTTGCGGTGAAAGTGACCTGCGGACGGCCGGCAACGCCTTTCTTGGTGTTGATGATGATCACACCGTTAGAAGCGCGTGTACCGTAGATGGCTGTCGCTGAGGCGTCTTTGAGGATGGTCATCGACTCGATAGACTCGGGGTTGATCATCGACAGGGGCGAGCCCATACCGAGGGGAGTGTCGGTAGACAGAGGCACACCGTCGAGCACGATAAGAGGGTCGTTGGTGGCAGAGAGCGAGGCACCGCCGCGGATACGGATGTTGGCAGCGCCTTGGGGGCCGCCGGCAGTGGTTACTACCACACCGGGAGTCTGGCCTACGAGCATGTCCTGAACCGAGGTAGCGAGGCCGGCGTCGATTTCATCGGGCTTCACGATAGCCACAGAGCCGGTAGCGTCTTCTTTCTTGACAGTACCGTAGCCGATAGCCACAACCTCATTGAGCATGGTAGAGTTGGTGGTGAGCTTTACGTTGATGGTTGTGCGGTTTTCAACGGGAATTTCCTGAGTATCGCAGCCGACGTATGAAAATTCGAGGATAGCGTCGGGAGCGACCTGAATCGAATAGTTGCCGTCGAAATCGGTGGCCACGCCAAAACCTGACATGCCCTTTACCGTAACGCTGGCGCCGATGGCGGGTTCGCCTTCAGGCTCTGTCACAGTACCGGTGACTGTGATTTTTTGCGCTAATGCCGGGAACGACATACACAGCACCATAACCAGTGCGAGCCATGCCTTCCGCGTCATTGGGGAACAAATGTTCTTCATGCAATGGGATTTTTAGTTAATTTGTTTTTATATAATCTCTATGTTAGTTGATAAAGGCAGCAGGTGAGCCACCGTGTGTTTTCATCTTCAGATATAGCGCAACGACAACGCTTCGATAGTTTTCGCCGCTCAGTTTTTCAAAAGTATTATGTCGATTTTTAATAGTAAGTATGATTCGCCGGAATCCTGCATGGGATTTCCGGGTACAAAGAAAGGTAAAATTTCTTTATCAAGATTGCCATTCGGGCACTTTTTTCACCCGAATGGCAAACTTTAACTATTTTAACTTAACTTGGAATGTATTTTAACATTTTTCCAATGCGCCGAGTGCTTTCTTTATGCGGCTGAAAGCCTCGGTGAGATTTTCGTCGGAGGTGGCGTAGCTCAGGCGGATATAGCCGGGAGCGCAGAAGGCGGCGCCGGCAACGGTGGCTACATGAGCCTCTTCGAGGAGATACATGGCAAGGTCGGAGTCGGTGGTGATGGCGCGGCCGTCGGGGGCTTTGGTGCCAAGATATGCGCTCACTTCGGGGAAGAGGTAGAAGGCACCCTGAGGCTCGTTGACGCCAAGGCCGGGAATCTCGCGGGCGAGGCGCACCACGAGGTCGCGGCGGCGCTCGAAGGCGCGGCGCATTTCCTCTACGCACTCCTGCGGGCCGGTGTAGGCGGCCTCGGCGGCTTTTTGGGCTATTGATGAAGCGCCTGAGGTCATCTGGCCCTGAAGCTTGCTGATTGCCTTGGCGAGCTTGGCGGGAGCGGCGCAGTAGCCGATTCGCCAGCCGGTCATGGCGTAGGCTTTCGACACTCCGTTGATGACTACCGTGCGGTCGGCGATAGCCTCAAAAGAGGCCAGCGACACGAAGTCACCGCCGGTATAGAGGATATGCTCATAGATTTCGTCGGCGATCACGAGCACCTGTTCATGACGTGCGAGCACATCTACGAGAGCCTGCAGCTCGCTGCGGGTATATACGCTGCCTGTAGGGTTCGAAGGCGAGCATAGAATGATAGCACGTGTCTTGGGTGTGATGGCCTTCTCAAGCTGTGCGGGTGTGATCTTAAAGTCGCTCGCGAGGTCGGTGGCGACGGTGACTGGTGTACCCTCGGCAAGCTTCACGAGCTCCAAGTAGCTCACCCATGCCGGAGTGGGGATGATAACCTCGTCGCCGGCATTGACAGTAGCCATTATCACATTGGCGAGAGCATGCTTGGCACCGTTGCCAACCACAATCTGCGAGGGTTCGAAAGCGAGGCCGTTCTCGCGCGAGAGTTTGTCGGCGATGGCCTTTCGCAGACTCATATAGCCCGGCACGGGGCTGTAGAAGCTGAAATTGTCTTCGATAGCCTTGATGGCAGCAGCCTTGATGTGGGCGGGTGTGTTGAAATCGGGTTCTCCGACGCTGAGATTTATCACGTCGACTCCCTGAGCCTTGAGCTCTGCGCTCTTCTGCGACATTGCGAGCGTCTGCGACACCGCAAGGCTCTCTACTCGATTCGATATTTGCATAGTAAGGGGTGTGTTGAAATCTTACCTGCAAATATAGATATTATTTAACAAACCAAAAAATTTTTGGCTGTTAAAACACTTCTCACTCCTCTTCTATCGAATAGTTGAGGAAGTCGTTCATGGGGCGCAGGAGCGACAGCAGGCGCGCTACCTCGGCAGGCCACTCGGGATTATCGAAAAATTCGAGCGACAAGGAGTGGCAGCGTCCATATTCGGTGAGGCGGAGCAGGTCGATGTCGGGATGATTGCGGTCATAGCCCTTGGGGGCGGTCTTAAGCTGCGGGCCCCACCAATCCGGAAATGCCTCGAGAATCTCTGGAGTCTCCACTATGGAGCGGAATTCCTCTACATTGTCGATAATGGCCTTGCGCACTTTCTTGAGCACCTTTGATTCGGGCGACCACAGACCGCTATACAATGCCATCTCGTCGACACCAAAATGGAAGTAATGGCAGGCGCCGTCGAAATGACGTCCACGAGGTGATATAAGAGCCGAAAAATAGCGTTTGTAAGGCGTCTTGTCGAGCGAGAAGCGAGTGTCGCGATATATGCGGTAGGCACAATCTTTGGCCTCGAGATGTCGCAGCGCAGGCTCTTCTACAACGAGGGCGTCGATGAGGCGCTGAACCTGCGAGAGCCAGTATGCGCGGACCTCTTCATAGCGTCCTTTATGCTCGGCAAACCAAGCGCGGTCGTTGTTAGCGGCCAATTGCGAGATAAAATCATATACGTCGCGCATTGTCATGGCAGGTCCTCCCATTCTATATCGCTTATCTGGCTCTCCACCTTCACATTGGCCGGAGCGGCGGCAGTGGCGGTAGAGCCTTTCACTTCTGTAAATTCTATATATTCACCCACTGAGGGGTCGATTTTCTTGCGGCGTGAGCGGCGGGGTTGCTGTTGTTGCTGACGATTACCGGCCGACGAGGCGCCGTCGGCTCCGGGCATGCCGCCGGGGAAGGCACCGTTCATGAAGCGGCGGGTCTGGCGACGTATAAACCACCTCAGGAGCGAAGGCATAATCTGCCTCAGCACCCACGGCAAAATAAAAAATATGATTATGAGAATGAGGAGTAGTTCCATATAAATGAAGTTTAGGCCTCAACAAAGGCCTTTTATACGTATAAACGAATTGGAATCATAATCTGTTGCGACGCATGAGCGAAAGCAGCAGATAGAGAAGGATGGTCCACATAAGGCCTGCAAGACCGTAGATGGCCACAAAGAGAATGGCGGCTACCATGATTATATAGCGGCAGAAGTTTTCGGCCAAGTCGAAATTCTTGAATTTGAGCGAGAACATCTTGAATTGTGCCGTCATGGCAAGCGACACCGCGATAATCAACAATGTAATAACGGGCCAACCGGGATAATAGTATGTGGAGATCCAGCCGTAGGCGCCGATCCAGAAAATAGCGTTGGCAGGGATGGGGAGACCGCGGAATACGGTGGCCTGCTCGGTGTCGTTGTTGAATTTGGCAAGGCGTATGGCGCCACACACCGGAATCATCAGTGTAAAGAAACAAGCCCATATCGGAGAGCCATAGTCGGCCATTGTGTTGAGCATGAGCATAGCCGGAGCCACGCCGAAGCTCACCATATCGCTGAGCGAGTCGAGGTCCTTGCCAAGATCGGAGTAGGCATGGAGTGCGCGGGCCATGGCGCCGTCGAAGAAGTCGAAAACGGCGGCGGCGGCGATAGCTATCATGCACCATTGCGCCCCCTCGAGCGGGCCGAAGACTGTGCGCAGGTTGAAAGCCATAAAGATAGCGACGCAACCGCTGACGAGATTCATGGCGGTGATGGCGTCAGGTATGTAACGTTTTAAATCAGGCATTTTTCTGTGGTTTCAGGCGAGCCACCTCGGTGATACCGCCGGTTGTCTTATCGCCTATTTTCACGTAGATTTCCGTTCCGAGAGGGAGGAAGAGATCAACCCTCGAGCCGAATTTGATGAAGCCCATGTGGTCTTCTATCGAAGCTTCTTCGCCAACCTGCGCGTATGTGACAATGCGGCGCGCCATCGCTCCGGCAATCTGGCGCATAACGATAGTCTGCCCGTGAGGAGTCTCTATCGCTACAGTCGAGCGCTCATTCTCGGTGCTCGACTTGGGCAGGTAGGCGGCAAGGAAGCGGCCGTTGTGGTGCTTGACGTAGGTCACACGGCCATCGACCGGAAACCAGTTGGCATGGACATTGAGGACGCTCATAAACACCGACAGCTGTATGCACGGGCCTTTGATCACCTCATTCTCTACAGTTTCTTCGAGAGCGACAACAGTGCCGTCGGCCGAAGATACCACCACATCTTTGGGGTCTCCCTTGAAAATACGTCGGGGCGAACGGAAGAAATTCACGACAAGCAGATAGAACACAGCGCATATCACAGTGACGCCGACAGCCCAAGCCAAGGGGCGCACCCATATCCACAGAGGTGCACAGATGATGAGCAATACCGCCAAGAGCGATATCAACAGTCCGGTGCCTTCATGATGGATTTTTACGCGCATGTTCATTACTTGTGTTTTCAATGTTGCGCAAAATTAGTAAATATTTTTAATACTGACCAATAAAGGAGCGAAAAAAATGTCTAAAAGGGAAAAAGGCAGCGCAAAAATGTATCGCCAAGAAAAATTCATGCCCGAGATATTTTCAAGATTGCATAAAAATTTGTAATTTTGCGTGCAATTTACAACAATCGCTAAAATCTATGTCGTTTATTGCTGATCGAGTGAAGATGGACGGACTGACGTTCGACGATGTACTCTTAATACCCGCTTTTTCAGACGTACTTCCACGCGAAGTCAACCTCACTACGCGCTTCTCGCGCAACATAACGCTCAACGTACCCATCGTATCGGCGGCTATGGACACAGTGACCGAGAGTCAACTTGCCATAGCGATCGCACGCGAGGGCGGCTTGGGCGTTATTCACAAAAACATGTCGATAGAAGAGCAGGCCCGTCAGGTGCATGCTGTAAAGCGTGCCGAAAACGGCATGATTTACGACCCTGTCACCATCCTTGAAGGCTCTACCGTGGCCGACGCTCTCCGCATGATGAGCGAATACCACATCGGCGGCATTCCCGTGGTAGACAAGGGCGGCAAGCTCGTAGGTATCGTCACTAACCGCGACCTCCGCTTCGAGCGCGACAAGAGCCGCCGTATCGACGAGGTGATGACTCGCGAGCACCTCGTGACAGCCTCGTTCGGCACAACCCTCGAGCAAGCTGCCGACATCCTCCAGAACCACAAGATCGAGAAGCTGCCCGTTGTCGACGCCGACAGCAAGCTCATCGGCCTTATTACATATAAGGATATCACCAAAGCCAAAGACAAACCTGCAGCGTGCAAAGACTCGCGCGGCCGTCTGCGCGTGGCTGCCGGTATCGGTGTCACCGCCGACTCCATGCAGCGCGCCGAGGCTCTCGTGAGCGCCGGTGTCGACGCAATCGTGATCGACACTGCCCACGGCCATTCAAAAGGCGTTATCGGCGTTCTCCGCGATGTGAAGAAAGCCTTCCCCTCGATTGATGTAGTGGTAGGCAACATCGCCACCGGCGACGCCGCCCGCTATCTTGCCGACAACGGCGCCGACGGCGTGAAAGTAGGTATCGGCCCGGGCTCTATCTGCACCACACGTATCATCGCCGGCGTTGGTGTGCCCCAGCTCTCAGCTGTATACGACGTTGCCAAGGCTCTCGAAAGCTACGACATTCCTCTGATTGCCGACGGCGGTATCCGCTACTCGGGCGACATCGTCAAGGCTCTCGCTGCCGGCGGACACTCTGTAATGCTCGGCGGTATGCTTGCCGGCGTAGAGGAGTCGCCCGGCGACACCATCATCTTCAACGGCCGTAAATACAAGACATACCGCGGCATGGGTTCGCTCGAGGCCATGGAGCGCGGATCGAAAGACCGCTACTTCCAAGGCAACGAGACCGACGTCAAGAAACTCGTGCCCGAAGGTATCGCCGCCCGCGTACCCTACAAAGGCACTCTCTATGAAGTGGTATACCAGATGTTGGGCGGTCTGCGCTCAGGTATGGGCTACTGCGGCGCCCACAACATCGAGGAGCTCCACAAGGCCAAATTCACCCGTATCACCAATGCCGGTGTGGCCGAGAGCCATCCCCACGATGTGGCTATCACTGCCGAGGCTCCCAACTACAGCCAGTCGATGTAATCTATGGTTGGTCGGCTGTAGGTTGTGGGCAGCAATGTCGTTGGTGGGCTGTAGGTTGAGGGCAGCGAGTTAGCTTTTACTAATCTACCACCCACAAACCACAAACCACATAACGGCGTAGCCTTCTCCGGGCTGCGCCGTTTTTAATGTGATATTTTTTCAAGCTCAATACAATAAAAGCGAAAGAGGCGCGTTACTTAATAAGTAATTCATGCGCTTTCAGCGCAGTTTATGTAGTTTAAGTAGCTTAGTTTCAAAGTATTCCTAAACTGCTTAAACCATTTAACCCCCAAATAAACAAGTTTCGCTTACGAAACTTAAAAAGTGTAAATTATCAAAATATACTGATATACCGAGATGAAAAAACATCTGATAGCCATGGCGCTTGTCGCCTCAGTGCTTCCTCTTTCTGCCGCAGTAAAGCCCGACGCCGTGCTTATGACGGTAGACGGCCGTCCGGTCACCGTTGGAGAATTTGAATACCTCTACAACAAGAACAAGACTCAGCAGGCTACCCCGCAGAGCCTCGAAGACTACCTTGTAATGTTTGAGAACTACAAGCTCAAGGTTGCCGACGCAGAGCACGCTGGCATTGACAAAACCCCGGCTTTCGAAAACGAGTACATCAAATTCCGCGACGACCTCGCCGCCCCTTATCTCCGCGACCAAGCCACCGAAGACGCCCTTGTAGAAGAAGCATACAATCACCGCAAGAACGACTATCATGTAAGCCACATCATGCTGCCAAACACCCCCGACAGCGAGGCGCGTCTCGACTCAATCCGCAACGAAATAGTAAAAGGCAACATCACTTTTGAAGACGCAGCCCGTCAATTTTCTGTCGACCGCCCATCAGCCGAGCGCGGCGGAAGAATGGGCTATGTCACCCCCGACCGCTATCCGTGGGCTTTCGAAAAAGCAAGCTACGACACCAAACTCGGCGAAATCTCGCCGGTGACCGACTCGGGCGTAGCATTCCACCTCATTCGGGTAGAGAGCATTACACCTGCCAAAGGTGATGTTGAGGCAAGCCACATACTGCTTCTCACCCAAGGCATGGACGACAAAGGCAAAGCCGCAGTGAAAGAGCGCATTGACTCTATCTACAATGCACTCGTAGCCGGAGCCGACTTCGCCGAACTTGCCACACGCCTCTCGCAAGACCCCGGCTCTGCCCGTCGCGGCGGCTCGCTCGGCCGTTTCAGCCACGGCATGATGGTGGCCGAATTCGACAGCATGTCGTATGCCACTCCCGTCGGTCAGATTTCCAAGCCTTTCGCCACAAGCTATGGCTATCACATAGTGAAACCTACCGAGCGCTTCGACATCGCTCCGCTCGACGATGAAATGCGACAGAACATCATAGCACGTATGCAGCGCGACAACCGCGCCAACATGCCGGCTGAGGCCAAACTCGACCAACTCATGAGCGAATATCATGCAAAAGTTGACGAGGGCGAAATCAAACGCCTCAAGGATATGGCTGCCGCAAACGGCTGCGACTCAACTTTCTATGCCAATATCATGGGCATGAGCACTGCCGTAGCCACATTCGACGGCGGTAAGGTAAGCGTTCACGACGCCATGGCATACCTGCCCATGACTCTCGGCACCGACGCCGACGCTTTCGCCTCCAACTTCACCGAGGCTGCGCGCAACGCCCTCCGCAATGCCGTGCGCGAGCATGCAATAGAGCGCCTTGCAGAGACCAATACCGACTACCGCAACCTCATCAACGAGTACCGCGACGGCATTCTTCTCTACGAAATCTCTAATCAGAAAGTATGGGACAAAGCCGCCAAAGACCAGCAGGGACTCAAGGAATTCTTCGAGGCCAACCGTTCCAAATATAATTGGGAGTCGCCCAAGTTCAAGAGCTATGTGTTCTTTGCCAAGAGCGACTCGGTGCTTCAGAAAGCATTGGTGTATGCCGACTCTCTCGACACCACCGACCCGGCACAGTTTGCCAAAGACCTGCGCAAGCGCTATGGCCGCGACCTCAAGGTAGAGCGCGTGATTGCCGCCAAGGGCGAGAACGCCATCACCGACTATCTCGGCTTCAATGGCGACAAAGAGGCTGCCGACAAGCAGTCGAAATGGCCTTTCTACGCCGCATGGCACGGACGCCTCGTAGCCCAGCCGGAAGACGCTTCCGACGTGCGCGGAGCCGCAGTCACCGACTATCAGGCATATCTCGAAGAGCAATGGCTCAAAGACCTTCGCAAGAAATACAAAATCAAACTCAACAAGAAAGTATTCAAGCAAATAGAAGAATAAAGAAAATAGGGAGCCGCGCGGCTCCCTATTTTCTTTTTAAGCACTACCGACACATGTTGGAGAGCTTGGTCTTATTAGTCATTTCACGCATTAAAGAAACATTTGTCCTTGGTAGGGACGTGCCGCGTCCCTACATCCTCGTTTATATGCTTTACATATCCATGCACATGCGGTACTGTTTATGTGGTATTCATGTCCGCAGGACATAGATTAATTCAGTAACCGGACACACCGCAGCTTTGCGCAGGTGTGCCCGGCCAAGAAGATAAGACAGAGATGGCGTCCGTGAGGACGCCGGTTAACTGCGATTAGCCGAAAAATCGGCCTCCCGCGGACGCCATCTTCCTTTGCCATACCATTGACCGCATACACCTCCGCTGCGCTGCGGTGTAAGCGGCTACTGAAAAATCAGCGTTCTGCCGAACGCCAGTTTACGGTCTCCGGGCTGCTCGCTGACCGGCATTAGAGGAACGGACGCGCCGCGGCGCGTCCCTACTGATTTTCAACGCTTTACAAAGCCTATACCCTATTGCCGTGTTTGTCGATTTTAAACGTCTCATCGCCGATGGCGACTTCGGCAACGCCACCGGTGAAATTTTCGGCGTAGTCATACTGATAGGGGATTACCAATCGTCCCTCGAGGTCGATGAAACCGTATTTATTATCTTCTGTCATCACCAGCGCCATGCCTTCGGCAAAATCGTAGGCGAAATAGAATCGACATGGTATCACTATTTTTCCGGTGCGGTCGCGATATCCCCATAGTCCCTCCTCATCGTCTACCATAGCACGGCCACAATGGAAATCGCCCGAGTTGGAACCGGTGCAATCAAAAACTTTTTTGCCGGTGCGGTCGATGTAATAAGCTGTTCCGTCGAACTCTTCAACCCAAGCCAAGCCATCGCCGAATTGGCGTGTATACTCAAATTTACACGGAATGACCTCCCGTCCACGCTTGTCTACGTATCCCCATGCAGTAAATTTCATGCCGTCAGGGCCATCTTCTTTCTCTACCTCTGCGAGCCCGTCGTGAAAATCGCAGGCGTATTCATAGATACAGGGGATGACTACGCGCCCTGCAGAGTCTTTGAAGCCATACTTGCCTTCTTCATTTTCAAAAGGAGTCAGTTCAACCAGCTCCGGATCGACTTCGTCTTTTATAGTGAGCTCTATAAAATCGCAATAGTCATTATCGGGCACAGCATACTTAAGTTTACGTGAGATATAGGGTACTTGGGCGCTTACGAAGTCGAGCAAATAATTCCCTTTTTTGAGTTTAAGCTTGCAAGGAACGCCGGCTTGCGCTGTGCCGAGTTTTTTGTCAAAAAAGAAAATAGCGCAGTCGGCGTCGGCAATGACGGTAATCTCGGCCCCGACATCTTGCGTTGCGTCAGAATCATACATCGACACAACCGGGACTATGCGCTCGCGTATCATCTTGTCGAGCGACACGTCGAGCAGCGATTCGCTGTCGATTTTCGAGAACTGATGTTGGCCAAGGGCCGTGCGGATTTCCTCGGGAACGGCGAGAGGGAAGCCGGTGAAGAGGCCATCGAAGTTTACAGGTATGATATGTTTCTCATGCTCAAGGGCATAGAGAATCTCCTGCCTCACCCAGTCGTCGGCATTGCAGCAACGGTCGAGCGAGCCGGGCGACAAGATAAAGATAAACACCCGTGCGCTGTCGATGGCGGCCATAATGCGGCTGTCGAACTTGCCGTCTCTTAGCTCATCATAGTCAAGAAACACACGCCCGCGATAGCCGCGCTTCTCCAACTCGGCTTTCAATATCCGTGCATACTGCGCCCCGCCCTCGCGCCGGTAACTGATAAATATGTCGTAATCCATGGGTGAGGTATAATGTTAATCTTCGCAAAGATAAGCAAATTTCCCACCGCCACAAAATATTACGTCAAATCAATTTCACAAGTGAAACCTTAAATAAATCGATTTAACTACAAAAACACTATTTCGCAAATTTTAAATGCCGATTTCTGCATAAAACAGCAGAAATCGGCATTTAAAAATGACGGTTTGCGTTTTTTAAAGCTAATCCGCCGCAATTACCCGCGGCTTAGTCGAGGGTCTGGACGCCGCCTCCGTTGACCATCAGGGTCTGGCCCGATATCCATGACGACATAGGCGAGGCGAAGAAGAGCACGGCCTTGGCGATGTCGGATACCTCTCCGAGACGCTTGATGGGAGTGTGGGCAAGCATGCGCTGCTCAATCTCGGGGGTGAGGACTGTAGAGAGGGCGTGAGTGCGCGTCGCCCCCGGGCCTACACAGTTGATACGCACGCCGAGAGGCCCGAAATCGTAGGCAAGATTTGCCGCGAGATGATTGAGAGCCGCTTTCGACGAGCCGTAGATCGCCATGTTCGGGTCGGCGTTGACACTGCTCATCGATGTGATGTTGACTATGCTTCCGTAGCCCGACTCGTGCATATAGGGCACACACAGGCGGCACATCTGCCAGGGAGCAAAGACATTGATATCGTAGATACGCCTCACATAGTCGAGGTCGATCTTGAACGGATTTTCGCGTCCGCCACCGCCGAGGCCCGCATTATTGACAAGGATATTCACTGTGCCGAAAGTCTTTACGGCCACATCGACGGTCTTCTGCAGGTCGTCGTCAATCTGCACATCGCATTGCACGGCAACAGCCTCGCCACCGTCGGCCAGAATCTCATCTACAACGGCTTGAGCCTTCGCAAGCGTGCGGTTGCTCACCACCACTTTTGCCCCGGCTGCCGCCAATATCTCGGCGCAGCCACGCCCAATACCGTCGCCGCCACCGGTGACTATCGCCACCTTTCCTTTTAAATCGAGTAAATCTGTCATAATATTATTATTTATTCAACTTTCGCAAGCTTAAGTTGAATAGGCAAAGAAGGTTAAAAAGGCAATTCCCGGTGACAGGCAAGATAATACCATTCGAATATTACCCAACTACAAGCCTACTATCTTGCCTTTTACCCTTTATTTCCTTTTTGCCTGACTGAAGTGTAGCTTGCGAAACTTCAGTTATTTAATATCTAAACATCATAAAAACGGGTAAGGTTGCACACCTTACGGCAAAAATTTTGTACTTTTGCAGCATGAAGCTGTATTTACATTTCATATTTCTATTACTGACAATGCTTGCGGGCTGCCGCGGCAAAGAGACAGCCATGCCGGCCGACGCACTCGCCCAAGTAGGCAACGAGGCTCTCACCGCCAACGAGTTGCGCGCCGCCATGCCCGCCGGACTCAATCTTGACGACAGCACCACATTTGCCAAAGCCTACATCCGCAACTGGATCGACACACGCCTGATAGAGCGCATAGCGGCCACGGAAGTGGATATGGAAGAAATAGAGCGTCTCACCCGCGAATATCGCGACGAACTTATCATGAGCCAATACCGCCGAGCCATGGCACGTCAGGCGCAGGAGGGTGAATTTTCAGAAGACTCACTGCGCGCCTACTACGCCACCCACACGGCCGACTTCAAACTTGAGCGCCCTATGGTAAAAGGAGTTTACCTCAAAGTGCCTGAAGACGCCCCCAAGCTCGCACAGATACGCCGGCTCTACCGCTCGGAAAAAGCCGCCGACATTGACAAGCTCGAAAAGGCAGCCGTAAGTTCGGCCATACATTACGACTATTTCCGCGACACATGGATTGACTGGGAACAGATCGAAAACCGCATACCAATGGAATTCGGACGCAATACCGCCGCCGAAACAGCGTCGAAACACTATCTCGAAACCGAATCCCAAGGATTCATCTACCTTCTCAGCGTCAGCGACTATTTACCCGCCGGCAGCGTAATGCCCTACGAGGCAGCCCGGCCACTGGTGCGCGACCGTCTGCTCAACATTCGCCGCCGCGCCTACGACACACGCCTTCTCAACGACCTCTACCAGCGCGCTCTCGACGACGAAACTCTCACAATTAAAACAACACTGCAATGATACCGGTAAATCTGCCTTACACACCGAGTCTGAAACTTCGCGACCTCATAGCCGACAACAGTCTGCTGCTGATGGCCATAAGCCGTTTCGGTCTCCCGCTTCGACTCGCCAACCAATCAGTAGATGAAGTATGCAGTTCTTCCGGAGTTGACACCGCCACCTTTCTTGCCGTGGCCAATATGGTGAGCGGCCGACCGTTCGACGCCGACAGCGTCAAGCTCGACAGCCTCGTGATCTACCTGCGGCGCGCCCACAGCTATTTTCTCGACTTCTTCCTGCCCTCGATACGCCGCAAGTTTATCCTCGCCGTAGACTTCTCGATATCAAATGAAGTGGCCCAGACGATTCTCAGGTTCTTCGACGAATATGTAGGCGAGGTACGCCGCCACATGGACTATGAGAACGACACACTCTTCGAATATATCGACTGCATACAGAACGGACGTCCCGTATCGGCCGACTACAGCATAGAGGTGTTCGCCTCGCACCATGACGCCATCTCCGAGCGACTCAACCGACTCAAGGATGTGCTTATCAACTATTGCCCCGATGGCAACGGCGATATCATCAACTCAGTGCTTTTCGACATCATCAACTGCGAGGCCGACCTCGTGAGCCATTGTCAGGTTGAAGACCGCCTGCTCGTGCCCGCTGTAGCCCGTGCCGAGATTTCTGCCATACGCACTGCCACAGCCAAGGATGACCATCAGAACTCCCGCGAGACAAGCACCATTCTCGGCAAGCGCGAGAAAGAAATTGTGGCCTGCATAGCCCGCGGCATGAGCAACAAGGAAATTGCCGAGCAATTGTGTATTTCAGTCCATACCGTGACCACACACCGCCGCAATATCTGTCAGAAACTGGAGATACACTCCCCCGCCGGCCTGACGGTCTACGCCATCCTCAACAATATCATCGACCCCTCCGAAGTACTGCTCTGACAGCCGCAGGCGCTATAAAAAAAGCGGCGAACGCACCGGCAGCGTCGGCTATGAAATCGTAGATATCGGCGCCGCGCCCAAGTTGCATGGCGTCCTGAAGCAACTCTATGCCACCACCGGCTAAAGTTGAAGCAAGGGCAAACAAGGCCGCTATGCCGCGCGACGGCAAGGTGCGGTCATGCGAGCGCGCATAGTCGAATATCAGCGCACCGGTCAGGCCACCGAACATTATGGCGTGGATTAGTTTGTCTATTCCCGGAATAACCGGCAACTCATCGGCCCCGACGGGATGTGGAAAAAGAGTGGCATATATAATCACTGCCACAACTATAGCCGTAGGCCAATAGCAGAAGAGGGTTTTCATCTCAGAGATTGATATAATCTTCGGGATTGAGCGGCGAGCCGCTGTGCCAGAGTTCGAATGTGGCAGGGCGCTGGCCTACATGCCCCAAGCGCTGGCCGGCCTCCACCCGTGCTCCACGCTCGGCAAAGACCTCACCTAAACCCGAATACACACTTACAAAATCATTAGGGTGCTGCACCATCACGGCAGAAGTGCCGTCGGGCGACGCCACCACAGCCACTACCGTACCTCGGTAGATTGCCGACATAGCCGCCCCCTTGGGGCCGCTCACCTCTATGCCTTTAGCCGGCAGCGGAGCCGTAGTTGCCGTAGAGCCCACAGGCGAAGAGAAAATCATACCCTCGGCGGCGATAGGCGAAAGCACACTGAGATTGAAACGCTCCTGCGCCTCATAGCTGCGCACAAACTGCCGCTCGGCCTCTCCGGCGGCAAGAAGCGAATCCTCGATAGCCACCATTTGGGCGACTGTAGAGTCAGCGGCGGCGATATCGCCATTGATGATGGCGGCTATATTGGCTATATATGCGGCATTGAGCGAGGCCGCCTGCTCAAGCGAGTCGAGCTTCACCGCGGCCGCTATATAATCAGCCCTGAGGTCGCCCTTGAGCGCTCCCGGCAAGAGCTGTCTGACAGGGGTATATGCTATTATTACCCACAGCAAAGCCGCTCCACCGGCTATTATGGCGGCGGTAACGGCAAACACCCTTGCGCGGGTCATGCGCAAGGTCCAAATGCGGTTGAAGGTGTTTTCCTTTATAAAATCGAGGCGATAACGTGGCGGGTTCTTATATTCCGGCTCATGTCGCCTTACAGCGTCTTTGAGTTTCACGGCACAAAGTTACAAAAATGATATGAGGATTCGCCGACCCGATAAAAATAAATTGTCTTAAAAATTGATGAAACGGAAATTTCTCGCTAATTTTGCAGTCGTAAAGAAGTTCAGACTAAATAATGTCTTTAATAAACCCCACATTACGGAGTGATTCCGAAACAGTTAAGGAGCGGCCCTATCAATTGGGCATAGCCCTTGGCGGCGGCGGTGCCCGCGGTTTTGCCCATGCCGGTGCGCTGATGGCCATCGAGGAAGCGGGGCTTAAGCCCGACGCCATTGCCGGTGTCAGCGCCGGCTCGGTGATAGCCGTGCTATATGCCGCCGGAATACGTCCGCTCGATATGGCCGACATATTCGCCGGGCAGACTTTCCGCGACTTTGTAGAACTCACATGGGGAAAAGGCGGAATATTCAAGATAGAGAAATTCATGAACTTCATCCTCTCCAATATAGGCGACAAACGCAATATCGAGGACCTCAACATTCCCACTTTCATAGGAGCGTCGGACCTTGACAACGCCTGTCCGCACATCTTCAGCAGCGGCGAGATCGGCCCGAGGATGATAGCCTCGTGCTCGATACCTATCATCTTCCCGCCTGTGGAAATAGACGGCACACATTATGTCGATGGCGGCGTCCTGCGCAACATGCCCGCTTGGGCCTTGCGCGACAAATGCCGCACTCTGATAGGCATAAACGTAAGCCCGCTGCGCAAGAAACAGAAATACAGCTCGATAATCGACGTTGCATACCGCACATACAACCTGATGGCAAAAGCCAACCAAGCAGAAGATATGGCGCTGTGCGACCTCTCCATACAGACTCCCGAGATAGCCGACTACGCAGTCTTTGACCTCAGCAAGATCAAAGAACTCGTAGTGAGCGGATACATGCACACCCGCAAGGCTCTCAAGACAGCCGGGATGTGGAAAACAACCCCAAGGAAAGAATAAACCGACATGACCCACGTAAAGCCAATCATCTACCAACTGTTGCCGCGCTTGTTTGCAAATTATTGCGAGGCCCCCGTTGTAAACGGTACCATCGATATCAACGGTTCGGGCAAACTCAACGACATCACAGCCACCGTACTTGACTCTATCCGAGGTCTCGGAGCCACACACGTGTGGTATACCGGTGTGCTTGAGCACGCCCACGACGCCGACTACACCGCCTACGGCATAGCGCGCCACAACCCGCACGTAATCAAAGGCCATGCCGGCAGCCCCTACGCCATCACCGACTACTACGACATCGACCCCGACCTCGCCGTAGACGTACCGCGCCGCATTGACGAGTTCGAGGCTCTTGTAAAGCGTACACACGACGCCGGCATGCGCGTGATCATCGACTTCGTGCCCAACCACGTCGGCCGCCAATATCACTCTGATGTCAAGCCTGCCGGAATAGAAGACTTCGGCAACGGCGACAACCATGAGATGTTTTTCGCCCCCGACAACAACTTCTACTATATCACATGGCAACAGTTCGCTCCCCATATCGACCTCGGCAGCGGCAGCGACAACTATGTGGAATTTCCCGCCAAGGCCTCGGGCAACGACTGCTTCACCGCCTTTCCGGGCGTAAACGACTGGTACGACACCGTAAAACTCAACTATGGTGTAGACTACGGCAACGGCAGCCGTCACTTCGACCCCGTGCCTGACACTTGGCTCAAAATGCTGCATATCCTGCGCTATTGGGCTGCCAAAGGGATAGACGGCTTCCGCTGCGATATGGTACACATGGTGCCTCTCGAATTCTGGCACTGGGCGATACCGCAGGTAAAACAGCATTACCCCGACATCATCTTCATAGCCGAAATCTACGACATCGGGCTCTACCGCCCCTTTATCGACTACGGCGGTTTCGATTACCTTTACGACAAGGTGAATCTCTACGACACCCTCCGCGCCATAGAGACCCAGAACTGCTCGGCGGCCAAAATCACCGGTTGCTGGCAGGCTGTGGAAGGCATTGGCGAGCACATGCTCAACTTCCTCGAAAACCACGACGAGCAGCGCTTCGCCTCTCCTTTCTATGCCGGTGACGCCCGCAAGGCCATTCCCTCGCTGGTGGTGTCGACATACATCAACCGCGGCCCGATGATGATATACTTCGGACAGGAGCTCGGCGAACCGGGCACCGACGCCGAAGGCTACAGCGGCCACGACGGACGCACTACCATCTTCGACTACTGGAGCGTGGCCTCAGTACGCCGCTGGCTCGACAATGGCACTTGCAAGGGAGTGCTCACACCGGAGGAATCAGCCCTTCGCCGACGCTACAGCGAGATTCTGTCGCTTGCCAACAGTGAGCCTGCTATCGCCGACGGCGATTTCTTCGACCTGATGTATGTCAACCTCGACAATCCCGGGCTCAACCCTCACCGCCACTACGCTTTCCTGCGCCACAAAGGCGACGACCTGCTTGTGATAGTCGCTAACTTCGGCGACACCGACAGCGACATCAGCGTCAACATACCCACACATGCCTTCCTCACCCTCGACTTCCCTCAGGGAGTGGATGAAGAGGCCCGCGAGCTTCTCGGAGGAGCCACCGAGGCCAAGACCCTCAGCGCCACCGAACCGCTGCGTGTGCATGTAGGAGCCCACGACGCCGTGGTATGGAAACTCTCGCGCCGACACATCGAGCCTCTGCGCGCCGCCACTCCCAAGCCGACTCCCAAGGCTGCCAAGCACGACAAGGCTCCCAAAGCCAAGAAAGAGACAAAGGCTCCGGCTCCCGAAAAGAGCTACAAGAAGAATAAAAAACAGTCCTGAAATCAACTTATATACTTTTCTAATGTATTCAAGCCTTCACCCCTTTAAGATTTTCTCCGGCACAAAATCGCAATACATGGCCGAAGAAATCTGCAAAGAACTCGGCGTAGAGCTGGGCAAGATGAAAATCGAACATTTCGCCGACGGCGAGTTCGAAGTGTCTTACGAAGAAACCGTCCGCGGCTGCGACGTCTACATCGTTCAGAGCACCTTCCCCAACTGCGACAACCTGATGGAACTGCTCCTGATGATCGACGCTGCCAAGCGTGCCTCGGCACATGCGGTCATCGCCGTTCTGCCCTACTTCGGTTGGGCCCGTCAGGACCGCAAGGATAAACCCCGCGTGTCGATTGCCGCCAAACTTGTGTCGGACCTTCTGGTGACCGCCGGAGCAGACCGCGTTATCACCATGGACCTCCACGCCGACCAGATCCAAGGCTTCTTCAACATTCCTCTCGACCACCTCTATGCTTCGTCGGTGTTTATCCCCTATATCCAGAGCCTCAACCTCGAGGACCTCGTGATAGCCACACCCGACGTAGGCGGTGCCAAGCGTGCCAACAGCTACGCCAAATATCTTGATGTGCCTCTGGTACTTTGCCACAAACAGCGCGCCAAAGCCAACGTTGTAGCCAAGATGACAGTGATCGGCGACGTGAAAGACAAGAACGTGATTCTCATCGACGATATGGTGGATACCGCCGGCACCATTACCAAGGCTGCCGACCTGATGATGGAAAACGGCGCCAAGAGCGTACGCGCACTGGCCTCGCACGCCATCATGAGCGACCCGGCTTCGCAGCGCGTGATGGACTCGGCTCTTACCGAGATGATCTTCACCAACTCGATTCCCTTTACCAAAGATTGCCCCAAGTGCACCATCATCTCTGTGGCACATCTCTTCGCCGACACAATCCGTCGAGTACACTGCAATGAATCTATTTCATCGCAGTATCTTATCAAATAAACAAGATTAAAATCTTGATGTTTGGGGGCAGCAAGTATCATTTTTGCTGACCACCAACAACAAACCACCGACATTTAGTTTCGCATAAGAAACTTAATATTAACAAAGGAGCGCGGATCGGCTGCGGTTCGTGCTCCTTTAATTTTTACACAACTATATGAAACATGATATTGTAATACTCGACGCCGCCACCGTATATGGAGCCGACGACCAGCGATGGCAAGCCTTCGGCAACGTAGCCGTATATGACCGCACTCCGGCCGGTAAGATAGTTGAGCGCTGCCAAGGGGCACGCATGGTGCTCACCAACAAAGTGCCTTTCGACGCCGCCACCATCGCCGCATTGCCCGGACTTGAATATATCGGAGTATTGGCAACAGGATATAATATCATCGACACCGAAGCAGCCACCAATGCCGGTATCACAGTAACGAATATCCCTGCCTACAGCACCATGTCGGTAGCTCAGCAGGCCATATCATTGCTTCTTGCCATCACAAACCGCGTGGCCGACTACGCCCGCGACAATGCCGACGGAGCTTGGAGCCGTTGCCCCGACTTCTCATACCGACTGACCGACTGGCACGAGCTTGCAGGCAAGACTTTTGGCGTGATAGGTTTCGGGCACACGGGCAGCGCCACCGCGGCAATAGCCGCAGCTCTCGGCATGAAGATTCTTGTCTTCACATCGAAAGAGCAATCAGCTCTGCCCCAAGGATATGTAAAAGCAGCTGACATAGATGAGATTTTCCGCACGAGCGATGTCGTGAGCCTCCACTGCCCTCTTACCCCTCAGACCCGCAATCTTGTCGACGCCCGCACCTTGGGCATGATGAAACCGTCGGCGATACTCATCAACACATCCCGCGGACCTGTTGTCGACGAGGCCGCTCTCGCCGAGGCTCTCAACGAAGGGCGCATTGCTGCCGCCGGGCTTGACGTGCTCTGCAACGAGCCGCCGAAGTCCGACTGCCCTCTCATCGGCGCGCGGAACTGCTTTATCACACCCCACATCGCATGGGCCTCGACAGAAGCCCGCGAACGACTCTATAATATTGCCCTTGAAAATGCGCGAGCATTTCTCAACGGACATACAATCAATAAGGTAAACAAATGAAAGTAAAAAGTTTTGCAACAGGCTGTCTGATTGCAGCCACAGTCTTTGGCGCCTCTGCCGAAGGCTATCAGATCAACACCCTCAGCGCACGCCAGAACGGTATGGGCCACACCGGCACAGCTCTCAAGCTCGGAGCCGAGAGCATGATTTTCAACCCTGCCGGCCTTGCTTTTGAAGAGAAGACCATCGACTTCCAAGGCAGCGTGACAGGGATATTCGCCCACGCCACTGCCAAAGTCAACGGCACTGACTACAAGACCACCAACCCGGCCTCTACCCCCATGGCATTCAACCTCGGCATGAAAGTCTACGACAATCTTGCCGCAGGTGTGAGCTTCTATACACCCTACGGCAGCGGTATCACATGGGGTGACAACTGGCCCGGCGCCGTGCTCAACCAGAGCGTCAGCCTCAAGGCTTTCACCCTGCAGCCCACAATCGCATGGGAGATTATCCCGGGACTATCAATCGGTGCAGGCGCCATGATCACATGGGGCAACGTTGACCTCAACAAAGGCCTCGTAACTCCCGGCTCGCTCAATCTCCTGCTGGCAAGCATGAGTCAGGACTACCGCTTTACCGACACTCCCGCCTCTGTAAACCTCACCGGCCGTGCCGCCACCACCGTGGGCTTCAACGTAGGTGCCATGTGGGATATCAGCAGCAAGGTGACCGTAGGTGCCTCTTTCCGCTCAAAAATGACGCTGAAGGTAAAATCGGGCGACGCCTCGCTTCGCTATGCCAACGAATTAGCCCAACAGTTGCTCCAAGGCAAGCTCAATGTGCTCGACCAAGCCAACTTCGCCGCCGAAATGCCCGCTCCGGCAATACTCAACATCGGCGTGGCTTACAAACCCATCGAGAAGTTGCAGCTCGCTGCCGACGCCCAGCTCACATTCTGGAACGTATACAAGACTCTCGACATCGAATTCCTCAGCGAGACACTTGCAGCCTACAATCAGCACCTCACCAAGGACTACCACAACTCATGGACCTTCCGCGTGGGCACTCAGTACTCGCTTACACACCGCTTCGACATCCGCGCCGGTGTGATGATTGACACTACACCCGTCAACGACGCCCATTACAACCCCGAAACCCCGGGTATGACAAAAATAGAGCCCTCGGTAGGCTTCTCGTTCTCGCCTATCAAGAATTTCAGCATAGACGCCTCGTTGCTCTACGTTGCCGGTCTGGGCAAAGACAACGCCTCTTGCACCTACGACGACCTGCTCCTGCAGCAGAAAGCCACTTTCACAGCCGACTACAATGTTCATTCATGGTGTCCGGCCATAGGATTCCGAGTCAGCTTCTGACCACTACCGTGACCTGCATAAATCAGGGGCGTCCCACATCTGTGAGGCGCCCCTTAAATTTTACAAAATTGACACAATTTTTACAAACCTGCTACTATTTATACAAACTTGCTACAATTTAATTAAATTACTATTACCTATAATAAAATGGTTGCATATTATTCAGTTAATGAATAATTTTGCACCATGATGTTAAGAAAAGGAATAATATATTTAGCAGCCATAGCCGCCTTGATATGCGCGGTTGACTCTTGCAGCACCCCTGCAGAGACGAGCCTACCCGACTGCGAGATTACCGCTCAGGTAGATTCTCTCTTCTCAACAATCTTCACCTCCCCGGCCGAGCCCGGAGGCGTGGTGATGATCTACCGCAACGATACCCTTGTCTATAACCGCTCTTTCGGCTCTGCCGACCTTCAACGTAACATCCCTATCAGCGACAGCACTGTTTTCAATATCAGCGCGGCTACGAAGACTTTCTCTGCCGTAGCCATCATGAAACTTCAGGAGAAAGGTCTTCTGAGCCTCGATGACAGTCTGAGCAAATTTTTTCCCGATTTTCCCTCCAAAATTTTCGACAAGATAACCATACGCCATATCCTCACACATAACACCGGTCTGCCCGACAAGCGCCCGCGCACGGCCGACCAATGGAATGAGTATGTCAAAGAGCACCCGTCGTCGTTCGGCTACGGCCCCGATTTCATGCTCTACGGACGAGAGGAAGAGCTGATATCTTTTTTCCGCACACTCGACAACGTAAACAGCGAACCGGGCACCAAATTTGAATTCCAGAGCGCGCCGTTCATGCTCATACCCTCAATCGTAGAGGCTACCACAGGCACTGAATATGAAAAATGGATGAAAGCCAACATTTTCAAACCGCTCGGGCTCAAAGAGACACACTTCTACGACCCCGGTCACGAACATCCGAGAATGGCCCATGCCTACTGTCCTGCCGAGGGAGCGGTCGAGCCCGGCCACTACCGCAGCGGCGACAACAAATGGGACGAGCTCGACTATGGTGAAACCGAATTTTTCCTTACCCGTGGTGACCATGGCGTATGCTCTACCCCGCGCGAGTTCGGAAAATGGATCCACAGCCTCTATAATGGCGAGGTAATCTCGATGGAATCTCTCAAAGAAATCACATCACCACAGACTCAGACTGCAGATCCCAACTATCAATATGCACTCGGCTCGTATGTGCGCGATATACCCGAAAAGCCATACAAGGTGTTCCACTCCCGCAACAACGGCGGTTTCTCTATATTCGACGCGGTTTTTCCACATGACAACATCAGATATGTGATCATGTCGAACCGCTCGGACTGGGTAAGGAGGAATGCCGCAAGGCAACTTGACAGGATTTTGACCCAACACGAATGGCTGAGGCTACCGGAGAGCGCCAATAAATGAAAATCTTATTACGAATAGTATTTTACTTGTGGGTCTGCACCTTGACGGGTGCAGTCCTTTCTTGTAAAGACAAGCCGGCAGAGGTATACGACAATGAAATGTGTACCCCTCTCGACTCTCTTTTCTCAACAATCTTCACCGACCCGTCAGAACCCGGGGCTGTGGTGATGATATGCCACGGCGATACTATATTATACAACCGCAGCTTCGGAATGGCAGATCTGGGGCGCGACACAGAGCTTACCGACTCTACGGTTTTCAACATAGCCTCCGCCTCTAAAACCTTTGCCACTGCAGCTATAATAAAACTCCGCGACAGCGGCAGGCTTAGCCTCGATGATAATCTGAGTAAATTTTTCCCTGAGTTTCCGGAGCATGTTTTCAGCCGTGTCACCCTGCGACATGTACTTTCGCACACATCCGGGCTTCCCGACAAGCGCCCGCGCACGGCCGACCAATGGAACGAGTATATCAAGACCAACCAATCACCTTTCGGCTATGGCCCTGACTATCTTCTCTATGGACGAGAAGAAGAGCTGACAAGCTTTTTCAAAACCGTCGACAGCCTCATCTCCGAGCCCGGCTCCAGATACGAATACCAGAATGCGCCTTACCTTCTTATCCCAACGATAGTGGAGCGTGTCACCGGCAAGAGCTATGAAGCATGGATGAAGCAAAACATCTTCAAGCCTGCCGGACTGCAGGAGACCGACTATTACGACCCCGCCAAGCCTCACCGGCTTATGGCTCATGCCTACGCCCCGGCAAACAGAGACAACACCGACGGCCGATTCCGAAGCAAAGACGGCCGTTGGGTAGAGCAAGACTATGGGGAAACCGAGTTTTTCCTCACCCGTGCCGACCAAGGTGTATGCACATCGCCCAAGGAATTCAGCAAGTGGATTCAAGCGCTCTACAAAGGTCAGATAATCAGCCGCAAGTCGCTCGATGAAGTCAACCGACCGGTAGTCGACACCGATGTAGACAGCATTCAGTATGGACTCGGACTTTTTGTGCAAGACATCACGTCGAAGCCCTATAAAGTATTTCACAACCGCAACAACGGAGGTTTCTCGATATTTGAAGCTGTCTTTCCGAGCCAGCACCTCTATTACCTAATATTTTCCAACCGCTCCGACTGGGACCGCTACCATACTGCCAAAGCCATGGACAGTATCCTTATGTCGCACAAGTGGTTGACCAACAATCATCACATCACCAAATGAATATCCTCACCCGCCTGCCACTGCTCATGCTCGCCGGCCTGAGCCTGATCTCATGTATATCGTGCGGCCGTCAGCAAAGCGGCCAAGAAGGTATCGCACAACCTCTCGACTCCTTATTCACCGTGCTATTCCCTGACCCGGAAGATCCCGGAGCAATAGTTCTCGTAGCAAAAGGCGACAGCATAATCTACGACAAAGGCTTCGGTATGGCCGACCTGAAAAATAACATAGCCATCTCTGATACCACACTTTTCAATATCTGCTCGATATCAAAGCAATTCGCGGCAGTTGCCCTACTTAAACTTGAGGAAGAGGGTGTGCTCGAGCTCGACGATGTCGTGACCAAATATGTGCCCACTCTCAGCTCGCCGCAATACCGCAAGATCACACTCCACCACCTGCTCTCGCATACATCCGGCATACCCGACACGCGCCCCCGCACCGAAGCTGAGTGGAAGGAATACCTCACCCGTCATAAAACAAAATTCGGCTCCAACCGTGACTACAAACTCTACTCGCTAACAAACGAATCGACAAAATATCTCAACGACCTTGATACTTTTGCATTCGAGCCGGGCACTGCCTACGAATATCAGAACCCGACATATCAGCTTGTGCTGAAGATTGTTGAAGACGCCACCCGTGAGCGTTTCTCTCCATGGATGGACGCTCATATATTCAAGGCTGCCGGTCTTGAGCATACGCGCTACTTCGACCCGGCGGAAGACTACAGCGACTTCTCGCATGCCTACATCCCGGCTCCTGCCGACAACAAATACCAACTCTGGCGCAGCGACGACGGCAAATGGGAAGAATGTGACTATGGTGAGGCCTATTTCTTTCCCACCAAGGCCGACGGCGGTATCTACACTTCGGCTCTCGACTTCATGAAATGGAACAAGGCTCTATTCTCCGGCAAGGTGATAGGCGATTCGGCTCTCCACAAGGCGATTACTCCGGTGATAGGCACAGATATAAACCTCACCTCGTATGGTCTGGGATTCTTCATTGAAGAGGTGCCCGGAAAAGCACGCAAGATATTCCATACCGGCGACAACGGCGGCTACCTCACCGTTGAGGCATATTTCCCCGAGGCCGACATTTTCTATCTCATATTCGCCAACCGCCCCGACTGGCCCCGCGAAAAGACTTACGAGCAAGTAGACAGCATACTTCATGCAAACCGACTCATCTAAGCACGGAAAAATAAAGCTTCAGATACTCATCTCAACTTTCGGCAGCCGCATTGAAAGAATCAATACCGACGGCATGCCTCAGGTCGAGGGGGTAGAATATGTCATATCATGCCAGAACCCCGACGGCATGCAGCTCAATACCTCGCACCTCGACGGGCGCGAAGATATCAGGATCAGCATTTTCAACGACCGCGGCATATCACGCAACCGCAACCACGGACTCGACCTCGCCACTGCTGACTATGTGCTTATTTCCGACGACGATATATCATATAATGCCGAAGGACTTCTCAAACTAATCGAGACTTTCGACGCTGACGATGAGACAGATATAGTGACCACCCGGGCCATAACGCCAGAACACCATGTTTATCCTCTTGATTTCCATAACCTTGAAAAGCCGTGGAGGTTTTATTCACCCATAGCTTTCGAGATAGCACTACGGCGAAATGCGCTTATAAAAAGCAATGTGCGTTTTGCCGAGAGCATAAGTCTGGGGACTGACTACATCACATGCGGCGAGGAGAATTTTTTCTTCCGCCGCTGCCTCAATGCCGGGCTTGCCGGCGTATTCCGCAACATTACGGTGAGCGAGCACCATGGCCCGACCACATGCACACACAGTGCCTCTGAGCCGGGCGTGATACGCGCCAAAGGCGCTTTCATGCCTTGCGAGCGAGGCTATATGGCCGCATTGGTGCGTCTGCCGGTAGAGGCTTGGCGCTCGCCGGTCAACTTTTTCAAAGCCTTGGCATATCTCACCGAGGGATATTGCTACTATATCCGTCATCATAAGGAGCTATGAAAGTGTTGCTTATGGGCGACGGCAGCGCCTATCATGCCAATCTTGCCACTGCACTGCGGGCCATGGGGCACAGCGTCACCGTGGCTTCCGATGGCACGCGCTGGATGAACACCGCTCGCGACATCGACCTCGCACGCCGCCCCGGCAAACTTAGCGGCGCCTTGCTTTGGCTTAGGCTCTCGCAGCTCGACGCCAAACGGCTGCGCGGTTACGACGTGGTGCAACTGTCATCGCCGGGCTTCGCACCGCTGCGTCCGAGCCGCTTGCGTAAGCTCCTCCACCGACTCAAAGCCGAAAATGGCGCCGTATGCCTCTCGGCCTTGGGCACAGATACCAACTATGTGCTCGCCAACCTCGCGTCACCTCCCGCGCTTGGCTATTCGGAATGGCAAGTTGCCGGAGAGCGCACTCCGTGGAGCTTCACCGAGGCGTCGGAGTCTCGCCTGTGGCTCAGCGACGAGCTTAGAGCCTACACTGAGGAATTTTACAGCAAGATCGACGGCGCGGTATCCGCGCTCTACGAATATCACAAGGTAATCGAAGCCACACATCCCGCCCTTCCGCTCGCATACGGAGGCATACCGATTGTCACACAAGGACTTCCCCAACACCGCCGCAATGACGGGCCGGTAAAGATACTTCATGCCGTACACCGCGGCCGCGAGGCCGAAAAGGGTGCCGACAAGCTCCTTGAAATGCTCCGCTGCCTCGAGCACGACATGCCCGGGCAGGTGATAGTTGACACCCCCGACAATGTGCCCTACTCCGAGTTCCTTCCGCGCCTTGCCGGCTACGACATGGTATCCGACCAACTTTATTCATACACCCCGGCGACAACCGCACTGCTCGCCATGGCGATGGGGGTGGTGCCCATAAGCGGCGGAGAGGAAGAGTTCTATGAGTTTATAGGCGAGAGGCAGCTCCGCCCCATCTTCAACGCCGACCCGCTCGACCTCGACAGAACTTTTGAACGGCTTAAAAGTCTCGTGGCTGACCGCCGGCGGCTTTCCGCAATGGCCGGTCAAGGCGCCGAATTCGTGAGCCGTCACAACGAGGCAGGAATCGTGGCTAAGAGATTTGTCGACTTCTGGACCTCGATTTTGTAATTTTTAACAATTAGAATGTAAGGAAATAAGATGTTTCCACGTCTAAATATCAGAAACAAACATTACAACATATTCATCCCTATGAAGAAGATTCTGATGCGCTGCATGGCAGTGCTGGCAGCCTACGCCGGCATAAGCATGACACTGAGCGCGCAAATGACTCCCCAGCCCCTCCCGCTCGACAGCGCCGTGGTTTACGGTGTACTCGACAATGGGCTTACTTACTACATCCGTCACAACGAAAAACCCAAAGGACAGGCCGACTTCTATATAGCACAGAAAGTTGGCTCGATTCTCGAAGATGACTCCCAGCGCGGTCTGGCTCACTTCCTTGAGCACATGTGCTTCAACGGCACCACCAACTTCCCCGACAAAGGTATCATCAACTGGCTTGAGAGCAAAGGCGTTAAATTCGGCGTCAACCTCAATGCCTACACCTCTATCGACGAGACAGTCTACAATATCTCAAACGTTCCTGTAAGCTCTAAAGCTGTGCAGGACTCATGCCTTCTCATACTCCATGACTGGGCATGCGACCTCACCCTCGCCCCCGAGGAAATCGACGCAGAGCGCGCCGTTATCCACAATGAATGGTCGCAGTCGATGGTAGGCGAAATGCGCCTCTATGAGAAACTGCTGCCCACCATCTACCCCGACAACAAATATGGCGAGCGCCTGCCTATCGGCACTATGGACGTTGTGCTCAACTTCCCTCATCAGGCTCTTATCGACTACTATCACAAATGGTATCGTCCTGACCAGCAGGGTATCATCGTAGTAGGCGACATCGACCCGCAGTATATCGAGAGCAAGATCAAAGAGATGTTCGGCGGTATCAAAATGCCCGAGAATCCCGCACCCCGCGAGTATGTGAGCGTCGAAGACACCCCCGGCACTATCTATGCCATGGGCTCAGACCCCGAAGTTAAGGCTCCCAATGTAGCTCTGATGTTCAAATCGCCCGGCCTCGACCTGCCCCGCGAGCAGCGCAACACCAACTTCTACTTCTTCCTCAACTACCCCAAGGTTATGATCACCATGATGATGAACAACCGTCTGTCTGACATTGCCGCCACCCCTGAGGCCGAATTTGCCAACGCCCGCGTTTACTTCGGCAACTTCTTCCTCTCGAAGACCATGCCGGCCATGACCCTCGACGTTGACCCCAAGGGCAACGACATGCTTCCCGCCTTCACCCAAGCTTACCGCGAACTTCTCCGCGCTTCCAAGGGGGGCTTCACCATCGGTGAGTATGAGCGTGCCAAATCAGAGTTCCTCTCCCGCATAGAGCGCGCCTACGAGGGCCGCAACGACGTGCAGAACGAATCTTACGTCAAAGAATACGTAGAGCTCTTCCTCAACAACAATCCCGCCCCCGGCATTGAGATCGAGAAACAATTCTACGACCAGCTCGCTGCAGCATTCCCTGTTGAGCAGATCAACATGGTATTGCCTCAGGTAATCACCGACGACAACCGCGTGCTCCTCGCCATTGTACCCGAAAAAGAGGGCTATACACTGCCTACTGAAGAGCAGTTCGCAGCAGCAGTTGAGAGCGTCGACGCCGAAGAGCTCGAGCCTTACAAAGATGAAATGCGTGAGGATCCCCTCATCGCCAAACTCCCCAAAGCCGGCAAAATCAAATCGGTGAAAGAACTCAAGGAGTGGGGCGCAAAGGAATATACCCTCTCCAACGGTGTGAAAGTAGTGGTGAAACCCACCGACTTCAAAGCCAACGAAATCATCTTCGAGGCCATGGCAACCGGCAACGCCGGCAGCACTCTTGACCAGAGCAAAGCAGCCTCTATCAAATATGCGCCCTATGCTGCCATGAATGTCGCTCTCAACGACTACAGCAACAGCGACCTGCGCAAATATCTGCAGGGCAAGCAGGCAAGCGTGGCTTTCAGCTTCGACGACTACACACGTCAGTTCGAGGGCAACGCTACTCCCAAAGATCTTTCTACCCTCATGGAGATGATCTACAGCTACTTCACCGGCTTCGGTCTGCGCGAGGATGAATTCAACGCCGGCCGCGACGGTCTCATCGCCCAGCTCGCCAACCAAGAGAATGTGCCCAACTTCATCTTCTCAAAAGACCTCATGGCAAGCCTCTACAGCGCACCGTCGAAACAGATGATCAGCGTTGACGACCTCAAGGCCGCCGACCGTCAGGCTATCGTGGATATGGTTCGCAACATGACCGTAAATGCAGCCGACTACACCTTCTACTTCGTTGGCAACATCGACGAGGCTACTTTCGAGCCCCTCATGCTCCAATACCTCGCCACGCTGCCCGCCAACGCCAAGAAGGCTTCGAAAGGCTTCACCCACAACCCTGCATTTGAAGTGGCAGCCGGCAGCAAGACCGACACCTACAACGCAGCAATGCAGACTCCGCAGACATTCGTATTCATCGGTATGTTTGCCAAAATGCCTTACACCCAGAAGAATAAACTTCTCGCAAGCATCGCCGCACAGGTTGCCTCTAAACGCCTTCTCAACAAGGTGCGCGAGGAAATGGGCGCCGTATACTCTATCAGCGCTAACGGCGACATGAGCCGCACCGACGAGCTCAACGTAATCTTCCAGAGCGCTTTCCCCACCAACAAAGTAGAGATGAAAGACGAGACCCTCAAGGCCATCAAAGACATCTTCACTGCAGTAGGTGAGAAAGTTGAGGAAGACGAACTCAAACCCGTAATCGAATACATGCTCAAGAACGACGCTGAAGACCTCAAGAGCAACAGCGCTTGGGCCGGTTCGATGTCGGCTACCGGTCTCAACGGTGTGAACATTTTCCTTGGCAAAGAGGAAGTGCTCAAGAGCATTACCACCAAAGACGTTGAAGACTTCATGCGCGCCGTTATCGCTCAAGACAACTACCGTGTGATTGTCCTCGACCCCGAAGGCGTTGCTGAAGAAGCAAGCAAATAATCACAACCCGATATAGACTTAAATAAAAACACCAAGTTGCCCCGACAACTTGGTGTTTTTTATATAAAACTCTTGCGTAGACCCGCTGCTGACGATAACTTAAATCGAGAAATATTTTGTTGTGTGAGAATAAATTGCTAACTTTGCAGCCGGATTTCGTAATCTCTGGCAGGACATGCAGCCTGCGTATATTGCGACTAATGTTAACATTCTAATTCACACTACAATGGATTTGATTAAGATTGCCGAAGAGGCATTTGCCACCGGCAAGCAGCACCCCGAATTCGGTCCCGGCGACACTATCACCGTGGCTTACCGCATTAAAGAAGGTAACAAAGAGCGTATCCAGCAGTATCGCGGCGTTGTTATCCGTATCTCTGGCGAGGGCAACAAGAAACGTTTCACCGTTCGCAAGATGAGCGACAACATCGGTGTTGAGCGTATCTTCCCCATCGAGTCACCCTTCATTGATTCGATCACTGTCAACAAGTATGGCAAAGTGCGCCGTGCCAAACTTTATTATCTCCGCAACCTCACCGGTAAGAAAGCTCGTATCAAAGAGCGCCGCGTGGTTAAGAAATAAGTTTTGCGGTAGTTCCGAAAAAGGGAAATCCTACTCCAAGGGTTTCCTTTTTTAGTTTTGTCTTTGAACTTGTCGGGTCGATTGGCGGTTATATTGAAGTATGTTATGGCTTATTCTATCCGACAAATAAAAATCACTATGAAATATATCAATATTTTTCTCCTCTTTTTGATACTCGCCGCCGGCTCGGCGTCGGCTCAAGGAATTCTTGGCATAGATGGCGAAGAATCTACCTCGGTGGGTATATATATCAAGGATCTTTCTACCGGCAAGGTAATCATAGACCATAACGGGCAGATGGCCCTCACGCCGGCCTCGGTGATGAAAGCGTTGACAACAGCAACGGTGCTTTCCGTATCAGGCACGAAGGCTCGCTTCTCTACTCCGGTGATGCTTAACGGCAGCCGCGACGGTAAGACATGGCATGGCAATATCGTTGTGAAATCTTCGGCCGACCCTACTCTCGAAAGTGAGAATTTCAAGTCGCGCCGCGGATTCTGCGATTCAATAGTGGCTCATCTCCGCTCAATGGGTATAGACCGTATTGACGGTGACATCGTGGTGGAGCAGACGCTTCTTGACGCGGGCCCGATACTTCAATGGGAGATTGAAGACGTGGCTTGGCCTTACGGTGCCGGACTGTTCGGTTTCAATTGGCGCGATAATACAGTAGCCATCACTCCGGCTACAGGTGAAGTCGTGCCGGAAGCTCCCGGTCTTGAAATCTGTGTTGAAAAAGCAAAAGGCAACGACCTCGTGCGCGGCATAAATTCCAACCGTCTTACCGTATACACCCGAGATCCCTCCGACCGCAAATGGACGGTTAATACCACCGTACCCGACCCCGGCGCAGTATTTCGCGCCCAACTGCGCCGAGCACTCTCTCGAGCCGAGATAGCCCTTGGAGATGAAGCTCTTGCTGCAACTTCTGAAAATACCCCTCTTTATACTCATAAATCGGCTGATTACGGCGATATCATGCGTAGCCTGATGGTGCGCAGTGACAATCTGTTTGCGGAAGGCATGCTCCGTACCCTCGCTCCATCATCGGGCCGAAAGGCTGCAATCAACCGCGAGCGCGAGCTGTGGGCTACGCGCGGAGTCAATACCCGCTATACCATCATCAACGACGGCAGTGGTCTTACCAGAGCCAACCGTCTGTCGGCACACTTCCTTGGCGATGTGCTTGAATGGATGGCTAAATCGGAAATGTCGAAAACGTACACCTCATTTTTTCCGCGAGCAGGCAAAGACGGCACAATGCGAGGATTCCTTGCCAAGTCGCCTTTGAAAGGCCAGATTGCTCTAAAGACCGGCTCTGTCAGCTCTGTGCAATGCTATGCCGGCTATAAGCTTAATGCCAAAGGCGAACCTACACATGTAGTGGTGATGATGATCAACGGCTTCTTCTGTCCCCGCAAAGAAGTGCGCGAAGCCTGCGAGAATCTCCTCACAAAAACATTTCTGAAATAACAGGACTGATTAGCAGAACAATATAGCGAGTGCAATGCTCAAATAAATTTGGCATTGCACTCGCTTTTCGTATCGTTGGCCTGCGGTCTTAGATACTCCCGCTCGGCAATGCAAATAAATTTGGCATTGCACTCGCTTATTCGTATCGTTGGCCTGCGGCCTTAGATACTCTTGCTCGGCAATGTCAAAATTTATTTTGCATTGCACTCGCTTATTCGTATCTTTGCAGGTAAATAGTTGTTTATGGCTCAGATATTATATCCCATCGGTATTCAGTCTTTCTCTAAAATTAGGGAAAAAGGGTTGTTGTATGTCGATAAGACAGAATATATCTATCGGTTGGTTACCGATTCGCAATACGTATTTCTGAGCCGGCCGAGAAGGTTTGGCAAGTCGCTGCTGATCTCTACCATCGAGGAATATTTCAAAGGACGCCGCGAGCTCTTCGAGGGGCTCGCAATCAGCAAGCACGAGTGCGACTGGACCGAGCACCCCGTGCTTCATCTCGACCTGTCGGGGTGTAAGGGCGAAACAGATGAGAGTCTAAATGCTGTGCTGCTTAATTATCTTTCGATATGGGAAGAATGGTTCAGTATACCTACCAATTTATCAGTGCAGACTGATATCAGGTTTAAAAATCTGATACGTATCGCACATGAGAAGACCGGCAAACGCGTGGTGATTCTTGTGGATGAATACGATAAACCATTGTTGGAGACAGTATCAGATGAGGAACGGCAGAAAAAATTCAGGAATGACCTGCGGGCTTTCTACAGCAATCTCAAGAGTCAGGACGAGCATATACGCTTTGCCATGCTCACGGGTGTGACCAAGTTCGGGCACCTGAGTATTTTCAGCGACCTCAACAATCTCAAAGACATTTCTTTGGATAGTGCCTACAGCGCTATCTGCGGAATCTCGGAGGACGAGCTGCACCAATATTTTCATGAAAGTGTCACCGAGTTTGCCGAGGCAACAGGCGATACTGTCGAAAACATATACGCCAAGCTGAAAGTCAACTACGACGGCTACCATTTCGCCCCGTTGAAGAGCGAGGAGGTCTACAATCCGTTCAGTGTGCTCAATTGCCTGAGCTCTAAATGGTTCCGCGACTATTGGTTCAGCACCGGCACCCCCGACTTCCTCATCAAAATGCTGCGCGCGGGCGACCTGTCGCTGCAGGACCTCAATGAATACAATATCAGCCTCTCCCGGCTCACCAATGTGTCGTACGACCTGAGCAATCCTATACCGGTGCTGTATCAGACCGGCTATCTCACCATAAAGAGCTACGACCGCGAGTTCGACGACGTGGTGCTCGGCTATCCCAACGCGGAGGTCAAGAAAGGCTTCTACGACCAGCTCCTGCCCATCTACGCCAATATCGACAGCAAGAGCAGCCGCTTCGACATCCGCTATTTCGTGACCGACATCCGCCAAGGCCGTGCCGAGGAATTCATGCTGCGTCTGCAGAGCCTCTTCTCGGGCTTCCCCTACGACAGTTTTGACCTCAAGGCCCTCGAACGCCACTATCAGGACATCATCTTCATAATCATGACGCTTATGGGCTTCTACACCCGTGTCGAATACAAGACCGCCGCCGGGCGTATCGACATGGTGATAGAGACAGCGGACTACATCTACGTGTTCGAGTTCAAGATGGACCGCACCGCCCGCGAGGCCCTCGACCAGATCAACACCAAAGACTACCTGCTGCCCTTCAAGTCCGACGGCCGCCAAGTCATAAAAATCGGCGCAAACTTCTCCTCCAAGCTCCGCTCAATCGAAGACTGGCTGATCGAATAGCCGCAACCGGTAGCGTGTAATAATATTATTTTTATTATATTTTCAAATATAGTTTGTATCTTTGTCGCATAATATAAAAGATTCGAACATGACCGACATAGAACAGATTTTACGTATGAGCTTGGAAATCGAAGGGCTGCTCAAAGTACTCCGCGACCGCGACAGTATTGAGGCCCGCGACATGCTCCGTGAAAAAGTCAACCGATACACCTCAGCTATAACCGATTACCTCAACGCGTCACCAGCCGAAGCCCATGAAGTTGCATTGGCGGTTGAGGCTAAGGGTGAAGATCTGTTGCGTGAGGCAAATGCCATAGAAGTAAAAGACCAAGAGGCTCAGGAAACTGAAGTAGAGCCCGAAGCCGACGCGGCCGAAGAAGCAGTGAGAAAAGAGCTTGAAAAGGACAATACAGCACACGTAGAGCCCATAGCAGCGGGAGAACCGAACGCCAAACTCCTCAAGGCTTTCACACTAAACGATCGCTTCCGTTTCCGCCGCGAACTGTTCGGTGGCGATGACGCCGACTTTACCGAGACCCTCAAACTTCTCGCCGACATGGACAGTTATGCCGACGCCTGCGACTATCTCTATAACGATATGATGTGGGACAGCAGCGACCCTAACGTAGCTGATTTCATGGCTATTGTGGCTGCAAACATGCCTCAGTGATGGCCGGTAAGCTCTATATAGTCCCGACCCCGGTCGGTAATCTCGGCGACATGACTCCGCGCGCGGTAGAGGTGCTCAAGGCTGCCGATCTTATCCTTGCCGAAGACACCCGTACTTCGGCGACATTGATGAGGCATTTCGATATCACCACTCCGATGTCAAGCCATCATAAGTTCAATGAGCACAAAGACCTCAGCCCCATCCTTGACCGCATAGCTGCCGGAGAATCTATTGCTTTGGTCTCCGACGCCGGTACGCCGGGTATCAGCGATCCCGGGTTCATGCTTTCGCGTGAATGTCGCCGCCGCGGGCTACCTGTAGAGACTCTCCCCGGCGCGACAGCTTTTGTGCCTGCGCTTGTCAATTCAGGTTTACCTTGCGACAGATTTTTCTTCGAAGGCTTCCTTCCTCCCAAGAAGGGTCGTTCTACAAGGCTTGCTTTTCTGGCAGCCCTGCCATGTACGTTTATCATCTATGAATCACCCCTAAGGCTTGCGCGCACTCTCGACGAACTGGCTTCGGTTTGCGGAGAAGGGCGGGAGGCTTCGGTGAGCCGCGAGATATCTAAAATTTATGATACCACAGAGCGTGGAACTCTCGCTGAGCTAAGAGATTATTATAAATTGAACCAAGCACGCGGAGAAATTGTTATTATCGTAGCTCCCGAGGCCAAAGAAGCCGGGGAGCGGCGTCACAAAAACAAATACCGTCCCGACCCTGACGGTGTTTCTGATTAGAAAACACTAACATTCAACTACTTATTATGAAAAAGATTTTAACATTATGCCTTGCGGCCGCGCTCCTTTTCACCGGTTGCAACAATAAAGAGAAAGAAGAGCAGCTGCGTCAGGCTCAGGCTGTTGCCGAAGCCTCACGCGAAGAACTCGCCGACGCCGTCTCCGACCGCGACCAACTCCTCGGGCTCGTCAATGAAATATCATCGAGCATGGAGCAAATCAAACAACTCGAAAATATACTTTCTGTAAGCGGAGGCAATGAAACTCCCGGACAGCGCGATCAGATCCGTGCTGATATAGCAGCAATACAGGAGACATTGGTACAGCGCCGCCATCAGCTTGAAGACCTTGAGAAAAAACTTTCGAAATCAAACCTCAACAACAGCAAGCTACAGCAGACAATCACCTCACTTCGCTCGCAGATTGACAGCCAAGCCGGTGAAATAACAGCTCTCCGCGCAAGCCTCGACGAAGCCCGCACTAAAATCGGCACCCTCGACGCTCAGGTCGATTCGCTCAGCACTACCGTGACCACCGTTACCGCCGAGCGCGACTCAACCGACAAGCAAAACACCGAACTCACAAACGAGCTCAACACCTGCTACTATGCTATCGGCAATAAGAACGAGCTCAAGCAGAACAACATCATCGAGACCGGCTTCCTCCGCAAGACCAAAATCATGGAAGGCGACTTCGACCGCGCGTTCTTCACCAAGGCCGATAAACGCACACTCACAGCCATTGACCTTAACAGCAACAAGGCTGAAGTGCTCACCAAACAGCCCGAATCGAGCTACCGTATCGTAGATGTAAACGGACATAAGGTACTTCAGATCACCAATCCGGCACTCTTCTGGAGCCTCTCGAACTATCTCGTTATAAAAATCGACTAAGAAAGAAGATATCTGCAAGCCGGCCATTGACATACAAGCCAATGGCCGGCTTTTTCGTCATTTTCCCCTTAGCTCCGCAATGCGCGATTTTGCATTGTCATATTTTTTTTGTAATTTAGCAGATTGATAAAACACACCCCAGAATGGAAGAGATGAAACACCGTTATTGCGTGATCATGTGCGGCGGTATCGGCAGTCGTTTCTGGCCCTACAGCAGGGCGCGTCTGCCAAAGCAGTTCATAGATTTCTTAGGCACCGGACGTACCTTGCTGCAGATGAGCTATGACAGGATACTGAGCCTTGTACCCGCAACCAATATATTGATAATGACCAACGAGCGCTATGCCGACCTCGTTGCCGAACAGCTCCCGGAAATCTCGCGCGAGCAGATTCTTTTCGAGCCGGCCCGCCGTAATACAGCCCCATGTATCGCTTGGGCGGCATGGCATATAGCAGCCATCGATCCCGAAGCGTCGATGATAGTGACTCCGGCCGACCATGTCATCACCCGCGAGGCTCTTTTCGAAGCCAGTGTCCGCGCCGGATTCGACTTTGTAGAGCGCAACAATGCTCTCCTGACCTTCGGCATAACCCCTACACGCCCCGAGACCGGCTATGGCTATATCCAGATCGGCGATCATATCGAGGGCGATATCAGCAAGGTGAAGACATTCACTGAAAAACCCGACCTCGAGCTGGCCAAGGTATTTGTAGCATCGGGTGAATTTTTCTGGAATTCAGGAATCTTCCTGTGGCGCGCCAAGGCGATACGCGAGGCCATGCACCGCTATGTGCCCGATATAGCCACTGTTTTTGACGGTGCCGACAGCAGTGTCTATCTCGATCACGACGCAGAGACTGATTTTATAGCCACTGCATTCCCCTCGTGCATGAGCATATCGATAGACTACTCTGTGATGGAGAAAGCCGACAATGTATATGTGGAGACTGTGACTTTCGGATGGAACGACCTCGGCACATGGAGCGCCCTCTTTGACCTGTCGCCAAAAAACAGCGCTGCCAACGTGACTCAAAACTGCAATGTGCTTGCCTACAACAGCCGAGGCAACATCTTTGCAGTAAGGGGAGAGAAGCTTGTTGTGGTAGACGGCCTTGAAGATTATATCGTCAGCGATGCGGAAGGCGTACTTCTTATATGCCCGAAAGCCCGCGAGCAGGAGATAAAACGCATGGTCACCGACGCAAAAGTCAAATTCGGCGACCGCTACGAATAGAAAAAAAATAAAAGATTAACGTATTATAGTAAAAAATCATAATATGTCGATTGACAATGTAATATCATCAGCCGTAAGCAAGGCTGTGAAAGAACTCTACGGTATCGACACACCGGCAGAGAGCATTGTACCTCAGGCTACACGCAAAGAGTTTGAGGGCAACCTTACCGTGATGGTTTTTCCATGGGTCAAAGCAGCCCGCAAGGCTCCCGAGGCGGTTGGTACTGAGATTGGCGAATGGCTTGTGGCAAACGAAGCTGCCGTGGCAGCTTTCAATGTTGTCAAGGGATTCCTCAACATCGTCATAACGCCGACCTACTGGAACGGTGTTCTCAAACACATCGCCGCTGACGACGCGTGGGGCACAGTGGCTGTTACCGACGCAAGTCCGCTTGTGATGGTTGAATATTCATCACCCAACACCAACAAGCCCCTCCATCTCGGCCACCTGCGTAATATCCTCCTTGGCAGCTCGCTTTCGAAAATACTCGAGGCCTGCGGCAATAAAGTGGTGAAAACCAATATCGTCAACGACCGTGGTATACATATCTGCAAATCAATGCTTGCTTGGCAGCGTTGGTTCGACGGTGCCACTCCCGAGAGTGCCTCGATAAAGGGCGATCATCTCGTAGGCGACTGCTATGTCGCTTTCGACAAGCACTATAAAGCCGAACTCAAAGCCCTCAAAGAGCAAGGCATGACCGACGAAGAGGCCGAAGCTGCCTCTACAGTAATGGCCGACGCCCGCGCTATGCTCCGCAAATGGGAAGACGGCGACAAAGACGTGCGCGCCCTTTGGTCGAAGATGAATGAATGGGTATATGCCGGCTTTGACGAGACTTACAAACGTATGGGTGTAGGTTTCGACAAGATTTACTACGAATCACAGACTTATCTCGACGGCAAAGCCAAAGTACTCGAAGGGCTCGATAAAGGCGTTCTCTATCGCCGCGAGGATGGCTCGGTATGGGCAGACTTGCGTGAGAACGGCCTTGATGAGAAACTGCTTCTCCGTAGCGACGGCACTTCGGTATACATGACTCAGGATATCGGTACAGCCAAACAGCGCTTCGACGATTACCCCATCGACAAGATGATATATGTCGTAGGCAACGAGCAGAACTATCACTTCCAAGTGCTCGCCATCATTCTTGACCGCCTCGGCTTCAAGTGGGGCAAAGACCTCGTGCACTTCAGCTATGGCATGGTTGAGCTTCCGGAAGGCAAGATGAAGAGCCGCGAGGGAACAGTGGTAGACGCCGACGACCTCATGGCCGAAATGGTAGCCACCGCCAAAGATGTAGCCACCCAGCTTGGCAAGACCGACGGTATGACAGAAGCCGAGATTGACAATATAGCCGAGACTGTAGGCATGGGAGCGCTCAAATACTTCCTGCTAAAAGTCGACCCCCGCAAGAACATGACTTTCAACCCCAAGGAGTCGATTGATTTCAATGGCAACACCGGACCTTTCATCCAATATACCTACGCCCGTATCCGCTCAGTGCTCCGCAAGGCTGCCGAGGCAGGATTCGAACCTGTAGACTACAGCAATGTAGAGCCTAACGAGCGAGAGATTGCCCTCATCCAGCGACTGGGAGACTTCCCCTCTGTGGTTGCCGAGGCCGGCCGCAGCTACTCGCCTGCCCTTATCGCCAATTATGCCTACGACCTGACAAAAGAATTCAATCAGTTCTACCACGACTGCTCGATACTCAAAGACTCGGCAGAGATATGCTCGCTGCGAACCAGCCTCTCGGCTGCCACCGCACGCACTATCAAGACTGCCCTCGGCCTGCTCGGTATCAATGTGGTGGAGCGCATGTAATACTCACTCTTCAAAAAAATAAGAATTATGTTTAACAATCAGTATCAGGGTAACGACCGCTACGGTTTCACACCCCTCGACAACGGTCGCAGTCTGGTAAGCACTGTGAGCTCTACCATGAAGCGCGTCTATCTCAAGATGACGCTTGCACTTGTCGTCACTGCCTTTACAGCTCTCTTCTGCAGCGGCAACGGTTTTCTTGAGTATATGATGTATCACTCATGGCTCATGTGGGTGCTCATCATAGCAGAGTTCGGTCTTGTAATCGGTATCTCATCCGGTATCAACAAGATGAGCACCGCAGTCGCTTCAGGTCTCTTCTATCTCTTTGCCATCATCAATGGCTTAATGCTCAGCTCTATATTTGTAGTATACAGCCCGACAGCCATTGTGAAGACCTTCTTCATCACGGCCGGCACTTTCGGCGCCATGAGCGTATATGGCTATTTCACAAGTCAAGACCTCTCTAAGATAGGGTCATATCTTATCATGGCCCTGATCGGACTTATCATAGCTTCGCTTGTAAACATGTTCTTGCACAGCTCCGGCCTTGACTGGGCAATCTCTATCGTAGGTGTGCTGATTTTCATCGGCCTCACCGCATGGGACACTCAGCAGATCAAAACCATGGCACAGGCAGCTCCGCAGGATTCAGTAGGCCGCCTTGCCACACTTGGAGCCCTCTCGCTCTATCTTGACTTCATCAATCTCTTCCTCTACCTGCTCCGTATCTTCGGAAACAGAGACTGATAATTACAGTAACGAAATACTTTACGGAATGGGAAATTGAATGATTTCCCATTCCTTGTTTTGCCACCGCGCCATCTCTACATGTACTACAAGTCAATCCTCAAGCTCGCTTTTCCCCTGTTGCTCGGCCAATTGGGAAATATCGCTGTCAGTTTTGCCGACAATATAATGGTGGGGCATTATTCTACCGACGCCCTCGCTTCGGCCTCTTTTGTCAACAATACATTCAATGTGGCCATCATGGCTGTGTTGGGCTTCACCTACGGCCTCACGCCTCTGATCGGCGCGATGTATGTGCGCTCCGACAATGAGCGAATCGGGCGCACGGTACGCTTGGGTCTTATAGTAAACACTGTCTTCACCATTCTTGTGATGGCGCTTATGGTGGCTCTTTATTTCAATATCGACCGACTGGGGCAGCCCGAGCACCTGCTGCCTCTCATCCGTCCCTATTATCTCACAGTACTGTCGGGGATGCTTTTCGTGTCTGCGTTCAATGTGCTGTCGCAATGGAGCTTCGCAATAGGCCGCACAGGTCTGCCAACATGGATAGTACTCTCGGCCAACGGCTTGAACATAATCGGCAACTATGCTTTTATCTACGGACATTGGGGTGCTCCCGAACTCGGTCTTCTTGGAGCCGGTTTCAGTACGCTCGGTTCGCGAATAATCTGTGCAATAGTGCTTGCCCTATTCTTTTTCAAGGCTCCGTTTGCCAAGGACTATCTTCCGGGATTCTTCAAAGGCCGCGCGCGGGAGGGCGAGACCGGCACTATCATAACAACCGGTTTTCCAGTGTCTATGCAGATGACCTTTGAGACCGCGGCATTTTCCGGCGCAGCGATTTTTGCAGGATGGCTTGGAGCTATCTCCCTTGCAGCCTTCCAGATTGTTGTGATAAGCGGCATGTTCGGGTTCTGCATTTACTATAGTCTCGGGGCAGCGATGGCTATTGATATAAGCCATGCCGCCGGCAAAGGCGATAACGCGGCGATGAGACGCTGTGCATGGTGCGGATATCATATCATGCTCGTCACCATGGCGCTGGTGTGCTGTCTTTTCCTCTTCGGGGGCGATGTGATAATGGGAGTGTTTACCAACGATGAGGCTGTGATATCGCTTGCAGTGACCCTACTTGTCCCTATGGCCTTGTATCAGGCCGGCGACGCCACGCAGATAACCTTTGCCAATGCTCTGCGCGGCACCTCGCATGTCATGCCAATGCTCTATATTGCCTTCGTGAGCTATGTGGTGGTGGGTTTGCCGGTTACGTGGTTGATGGCATTCCCCTGTGGGATGGGGCTTTACGGCATTGTGCTGAGTTTCTCGGTGTGCCTTATGTTGGCGGCCGTGCTGTATCTCATCTTTTTCCTGCGTGCCACTCAGCGGCGGTTGCGCGGGTGATGACATAAAATCTCCTCGCGCAGCAAAGTTGTGTCGAGGTGGAGGTAAATTTCGGTTGTGGCAATGCTTTCATGTCCGAGCATTTGCTGTATGGCACGCAGATTCGCGCCTCCCTCGAGCAGGTGTGTTGCAAATGAATGCCTGAGAGTGTGAGGCGAGATAGTCTTGCGTATGCCGGCTTTCTCGGCAAGGTCGCGCACGATATAGAATATCATCACGCGTGTGAGATGTGCGCCGCGTCGGTTATGGAACAGGTAGTCTTCCTCTCCCGGTTTTATCGGTGCTCCTATCTCGTCCTGATGTTTCAGATACAGGCGTATCTGCTCTATGGCAGTATCGCTCATAGGTACCATGCGCTCTTTGCTGCCCTTGCCGGTAACAGTGAGGAATCCATCGTCAAGAAATACGCGGCGACGCTCGAGAGTGCATAGTTCACTCACGCGTAAGCCGGAGCCGTAGAGAGTCTCTATTATGGCGCGGTTGCGCCGCCCCAAAGGTTCGAGTAGATCGATAGCTTCGACCATCGCATCAATTTCCTCTACAGTCAGCACCTCGGGCAAATGTCGGCCTATCGACGGAGCCTCTATGAGTGCCATAGGATCGTCCGGGCGAATGTTGTCTACAGTAAGATAACGGAAAAATGATTTCAAGCCCGAAATTATACGGGCCTGTGAGCGCGGTGCAATGCCGGCTTCATGGAGTTGGTAGATGAAATTCTCGAGATGTTCGCGTGTGACATCTACAGGAGCTACCTCGGGCGAAAGCCATGCCGCAAAACGTTCTACATCCATACAGTAGGCTGTTCGGGTATTCTCGCTCAGACCGCGTTCGAGCAGCAGATAGGCCAAATAATGCTTTAGCGTAGATTCAAAAGCAGGATTCATAGCGTCCCTTGTTCTACACAGCGGGCAATGCGGTCGAGAGTCGCATCTTCTTTATTGTCCCGCGGATTGAAGCTGCTCTTGAGGCTCACTCCGAAGAGTTTGCCGAAACCTTGCCAGAAAGTGGCTCGGAACGAGCCTAAAAAGGCTTTTACAATATCATAGCTTGATTGGTGGGTCTCTCGTTGGATAAGTTTTATGAGCACTTTGGCCTGCCGTTTTGAAAAGCGCTTGAGCACCGGTTTATATTGCTCGAAAAGAGCTTTCTCCATACTCTTGAGGTATGCTTCGCGTTCTTTCTGAGTATCGAATGTCTCAAGATATTCGTAGGTTTCCACTAAAGTTTCTGCTATGAGCTTAGCGTAGGGCAAGGTCAATTTGACATCTCTCACCGTACGCCAGAAATATTCCTCCTGCTTTTTGTTCTTGAACTTCATCGGCGGATACACCGTGAGTTCGCGAAGAAATACCACCAGCACGGTATCACCTTCCTCGTCTACACGCCAAGAATATCCCCGATAGGGATTTCTCTGCACGCTTGGGGTCGATTCCGCCAATGCGCGCATGGCTGCAGGGTCGGCGGCTTCGGCTATGGCTGAGGCAAATATCAATAATATGAGGGAGATTATTATGCGCATATACAATAAACGTAAATAATTGCCATATATTGCAACAAAAAGAGCATCGAGGCCGTTAAACCGAGATGCTCTTTTGTGACGCATACAGGATTCAAACCTGTAACCTTCTGATCCGTAGTCAGATGCTCTATTCAGTTG
>OFFU01000368.1_pt1 | contig 50032 bp, 44 predicted proteins | sample 1521451 | NCBI WGS metagenome assembly OFFU01 (sample SAMEA3504106, study PRJEB24116) | mouse gut metagenome | biome: mouse gut; feature: mouse-associated habitat; material: faeces | place: Denmark | collected 2011 | reverse complement strand
GGCGGCCCCCGCCTCCGCATCGACAGACTGAATGTTGAAGCCGCTGTATGATCTATTGATTATTTAATAAACGAAATTGGTTCATAACCTATTTTTAGAGGTGAAGATTGTAAAAATCATTAATATAGATGGTATCAATCAGACGTAATTTTCTGTATAATATATTGTTAAATGTGTCAAGGGTTGTATTCCCATTGATCACAGCACCATATATATCCAGAATACTTGAACCGACAGGTGTTGGATTGTATAATTTTGCAAATACATATTCTGGATATTTTGCATTATTTGCTCTTCTTGGGATACCAGTATATGGAGTAAGAGAGGTGTCAAAAATCCGAGAGTCAAAGGAGGATCTTTCTGAATTTGTGTCTGATATGTATTCAATCTCGATCGTAACAACTGTTATGATCAGCATTGTGTATGTGTTTACAATTTTCTGTATTCCACAACTTACGCAAAACAATATAATATTTTTAGTTTCAGGATTTATTCTATATGTGGCACCATTAAGGGTTGATTGGTATTTTTCTGGATTGGAACGGTTCAAATATATAACAATTCGTGTGCTCGTTATACGATTTATCTCTATTATATGTATGTTTGTGTTTGTTAGGACAAAGCAAGATCTACTCATATATGTGATAATAGGAGTGTCAGGGACCATAGGTGGAGATATTTGGAATTATATAATGCTGTGTCGTGAAGGCATAAAGCCAAAGTTCAGGATACAAAAACTGAAAAGGCACATCAATTCTCTATGTATACTTTTTGCGTCGTCATTAGCTGTATCGGTTTATTCCATGCTTGACACGATAATGTTAGGATTTATGACAGATTATAGTGAAGTGGGATATTACAATAATGCAAATAATCTATCAAAGTCTCTTTTAGCAATAGTCACAAGCCTTTCGGCAGTTGCAATACCTCGTATCTCATATTATGCCAGTAACAGCAATTATAAAGAGATTGATATTTTGCTACAAAAATCATTTTCTATAGTATCTTTCCTGTCGATTCCAATGATGATTGGGGTAATTTGTGTGGCATCACAGTTTGTGCCATTGTTTTTTGGTCCTAATTTTGAGGGTTCTATAATCCCTTTAATCATAATGAGTGGAGTGATATGTGTGATTGGATTCAATAACATTACAGGGGGGCAAATATTAATTGGCTTAGGTTGTGATAAGCTTTTTTTAAAAGGAATTCTTACAGGTTCCGTTTGCAACGTTATATTAAATATTTTTATGATCCGTCATCTTGGTGCAATAGGGGCATCTATTTCTTCATTGACAGCCGAGATTATAATTTTTATTATTTCTTTTTTATATGTAAAATATCGTACGCCAGTCAGGTTGATTATTCCGAAAAAGGACATATGTAAAACCATAATATCATGTGGCGTATTCTATCCTTTAATATTGGGGCTGTCAAAGTTATTTAGTGGCTGGTTGCTGATCATATCCTATGTGGCAATCGGGTTTTGTGTATATATATTGTTACAGATTCTTATGAAAAACTCGACTCTCAGGTTGCTACCTGTCAACCGATTTATTAAAATGAATATTTGATGAGATTTCCGTTCAAGAATTATCTAAAAAAGATATATCTTCGATATCGGTATAAAGTGAAATTTAATGGGCGTGCCTTTATATCCGGTTGTACATTTGAGGGATTTAATATGATTGCAGATAATGTTTTCTTAATGTCTGTGGTATTAGGAAGAGGGTCCTATATCTCGTTTGATTCGCATATTTGTTGGGCTAAAATTGGTCGTTATTGCAGTATTGGAGATAATGTGAGGATCGGTTTGGGTCGGCATCCCGTGTCTGAAAATATATCAACACATCCTGCGTTTTATTCAGATGTTTCAAAAGTCTGCGGCTACTCATTTCATAAAGGAAAGCCGGAACTGTTCAAGTCACTACAATATGTAGACCGGTATAATAAATATACTGTTGAGATTGGTAATGATGTGTGGATAGGATCCAATGTGCTAATAATGGATAATGTAAAAATAGGGGATGGAGCAATTATTGGAGGAGGAGCAGTAGTGACAAAAAATGTTGAGCCATATTCTGTAGTTGTGGGTGTCCCTGCAAGAGTAATTAGATATCGTTTCCCAAAGGACAGACGTGATCATTTAATGAGAATCAGATGGTGGGACAATGACTGGAACTGGATTGAACAGCATTACACAGAATTTTCACGTGTTGATGAGTTTATGAATAAATATGGGAGTAAGGGCAATGATTCATGATGTATTATACACTATAGTAAAATGGCTTGCCAGGATATGTCATTACATATATCCATATAGATTAGCTGTTGTACAGAAGCGAGTAGTTGATCAATTTTATAATGCATGGATTAGCAAATCGTTCGTTAATTTTGGTGCCTCTTCACAAATATGTCGTCCATGTACCTTGGTCGGAGAAAGATATATAAGTATAGGTAAAAATGTCAAGATAGATCACCACTCAGTATTGACTGCATGGGATAATTATGCTGGAGACACATTTTCTCCGAATATAGAAATTGGGAATGATGTCCAAATAGGAGAATATGTTCACATAACAGCCATAAATTCCATTAAAATAGGACGTGGAACATTGACCGGACGATGGGTAACCATTACAGACAACAGTCATGGAGATACAGGTGTTGGCACATTGCATATCCAACCAACACAACGCAAACTCTATTCAAAAGGTCCTGTTGTAATAGGTAATAATGTATGGATTGGTGATAAGGTCACAATCTTGCCTGGAATAACAATTTCAGATGGAGCTGTAATCGGAGCAAATGCTGTGGTCAATAAGGATATACCCCCATATTCGTTAGCAGTAGGGAATCCTATAAAAATAGTATCATTATCAAAATGAAAACACTCAACATAACGATGCTTTTTCACTATCTTGACTCAGGAATTGTCGGGAAAGATATGTTTTTGGTGTCAAAATATCTTGGAGGAATGCTTGACGCGAATGTTGACTATGTATTTCCAAAAGCAGAGCATAATAAGCAATTTTCAGGGGTATATAGAGGTGTCAATATGATCCCAATAAAATCCAAAAGCAAATATGAAGCTACTATTTGGAGTGAGAAAGAGATGTTTTGGTATCTCATAAAAAATGCTAAGAAAATAGATGTCTTGCAGCTTTTTTGGATGAATCGAAGGAACTTGGTTTTCTCTTGGGTCTATAAAAAAATTAATCCTACAGGGATAGTATATATAAAAGCTGATATGAATTCTGTCCCTGTCTTGGGTAATGGTTTAAAAGGTTGGATAAAAGGCATGTTATATAAGTCCATTGACATACTTTCTGTTGAGACAAAGAATAATTATGATGAAATAAAAGCAGGGTGTTGTGGCGATTACTTAAAGAATGTAGTGGAATGGATGCCAAATGGGCATGACTCCGAGTTGCGACAAGACTTGCATGTGATTAGAAAAGGTTATGACAAAAAAGAGAACCTGATTATCACGGTAGGAAGGTTGGGGAGTAAACAGAAAAACACTCAAATGTTGTTGGATGCTGTTGCAAAGTGTAATTTACGGGATTATAAAGTGGTATTGATAGGACCTGTGGAACATGATTTTGAGCCGTATGTCAATAAATATTTTAAGGACAATCCAAGGCTTGCCGAAAAAGTTTTGTTCACTGGTCCTATTTATGATAAGAAAGAACTTTGGGAATGGTATAACCGGGCTAAGATATTCTGCCTAACATCCACATTTGAATGTATGGCACAGGTATATAGCGAAGCTCTCGCCTTTGGTAATTATATATTGACAACACCGGTTACAGGAGCAAAAGAAATTACTGATAATGAAGAATTAGGTAAATTCATTGCATTTGATTCTTCAACCCAATTGTCGAATGAGCTTCAGAAACTTATTGATGATGACAGTAGACTAAAAAACACTATACCTAAAGCATTTAAACTGTCGGATGAAGTGTTTAATTGGCCTTCACTCGTGGTGACTATATCTGATAAAATAAAAAAGATCATAAAAAATCGGGAAAAATGACAAACTGTGCATTCACAATTGTCGCCAAGAATTATATCGGCTTGGCAATGATACTTGAAAAGTCTATAAAGAGATATTACACAGATTTGGACTTTTTCATTGTGGTGGCTGATGAGCCATCATCAGAACTATCAGATATGCCTGAAAATATCATTTTTGCCAAAGATGAATTAGGCATTGATAATAAGAAATGGTATGAGATGGCATTCAAGTATGACTTGACGGAATTCTGCACGGCAATAAAGCCTGATTCTATACTATATATTCTTTCCCAAGGATATGAGAAGGTTATTTATCTTGATCCGGATATATATTTTTTCAGTTCGATAGCACCGATATTTGAGAGTCTTGACAGGTATCAAATCATACTGACACCACATATTACTACAATTCCTCGTTTGGGGGAGACTGATTCACCTGAAAACATATGGTTGTCATGTGGAATATTCAATTTAGGGTTTATGGGGGTGCAAGATAATCCAAAGGTGCGCAAGATGTTGAGATGGTGGAGCGAACGCCTGAGAGATCAATGCTTTGTCGATTTTGAAAAAGGAGAATATACTGATCAAAAATGGATGAATTTTATACCTTCCTCTTTTGATTCGACAGAACTTTTAATCTCAAATAATTTAGGATGTAACCTCGCGCCATGGAACTTTTTTGAGCGCAGAATTATGATGAACGGTGATGCTGCTTTTGTGACACTCAGAGAAAATAATGGTTCTAATGAGGTTTTCCCATTAATTTTTACGCATTTTTCAGGTTATGATTATTCGAAATTGAAGGATGGTATAATATTTCAGAAGAACATAGCTGACATTCGTGAATATAAAGATATAAATCTGATTCTTAATGTCTATGCCGATGCCATTCGGTCGAATCAAGAGTTATTTGATGTCACTATTAAAAGCGAATATTCCTATAATAGATTTGACAATAATATCCCTATAGAACAATATCACAGACGTTTGTACCGTGCTTATTCTGAAAACATCCAATCATCGATCTCTCCTTTTGACATAAAGTCACAATTCTACACATTGTTAAAGAATAATAGGCTATTGAATGTCAGGAGGGATAGTAATGTTAGAATTCAAAAAACAGATGTGCCTAAGGTCGGGCATAAAGTTAGGATAATTAATGCTGGATTTCGGATGCTTCATAGGCTTATCGGTACATCACAATACTTTTTGTTTTTGAGATTCCTACGAGGATATTCTCGGCCTGAAGATCAGCTCCATATTTTAGGTTATAAATCCAAGTTTGAAAATCTGCGAAAACATTAAGTCAAATATTTATGAAGGTCTTATATATATATCCTAAACCACAGGAACAACAGGCTGGGCTTGAGCGAGTAAATATTAGGAATAGAGAGCTTCTTGAACAGTCAATGGCAGAAGTAAAGACTTTTGAAGTACCATTGACAACAAAAGTACAAACATTTATAGGACTACTTGAGGGCTATTGTGGAGGTATACGGTATAAGCGGGTTAAAGAAATCTTTTCAATACTAGACGAAGAGCCGGTAGACGTTGTGTTTTTATGGAGCTCAAAATCAGGGAAGCTTGCTAAGAAAATAGCTAATAGATTCCATCAAATCAAAATTGTGACATTTTTTCATAATGTAGAGATTCAATATGGGGAAGAGGAGCTCAAGATCGCACCGTCTTTAAAAAACAGGTTCATAAATTTGGTTGTCAGATCAAATGAGCGACACGCTGTAGAAAACAGTAATTCTCTTATAACGATGAATCAGCGTGACAACATGCTTTTAAAAAGATATTATAATAGGACTGCCGATCTAATATTACCATTGGGGATGTCGGATGTTTATCTGAAGTCAATTAGTCCTGACAGATTCAATAATCCTAATATCATGTTGAAATTGATTTTTGTTGGGTCGGCATTCTTTGCAAACATAGATGGATTAGAGTGGCTTCTTCAAAATGTGTTCTCAAAACTCTCTAATGTAGAGCTGCTAATTATTGGTAAAAACATGGATAAACATTTCACGCAGTCTTATGACGATGCTCGGAATGCTCGTGTAAAGGTTTCCGGTTATGTAGAGGATCTTGAAGAAGTATATGAGCAATGCCACATTGTGATCAGTCCGATTTTTCATGGAGGAGGTATGAAGACAAAGACTGCTGAGGCAATGATGTATGGATGTCCTATAATTGGTTCGAAAGAAGCTTTTGAAGGATATGATGTGGATTATAATCAGATAGGTGCTCAATGCAATACTGCTAAGGAGTTTATTGATGCGATAAATAGGATGCGAACATCAGAAGTGTTAATCCAATGCGCCAGGTACGCTCGCAACATATTCCTTAGAAAGTATGAAACCAATGCCCTCAGTGACAAGATGTCTTATTTCTTATCATCAATGGCTTGATAATATAAAATATGGGAATCTCAAAAAATAGAAAAATCGGGCTTGTTTATCTTGGTCGAAAAGGAGGTGGAGCCACATATTCTTATGAAATGGCACAAGCCTTGATTGAAAAAGGATTAGAGATATTTGCTGTAATAGCAAAAGATATAGAGAATCGAGATCGTTGGGAAAATCTTTTTCAGAATAATGGGATGAGAATTGTATTTTTACCGACATATTCATCCAAATTTGGATTTCTGAAAAGCTTTTTACCAAATAGAGAATATATGCGATGCGTATATGATCTGAAGTCATGGGGACTTGATGTGATATATATTCCAATGTTGAGTTTGAATGCGCGAAAGATTATCAAGCATTTCAAGGGAATAGATATTGTGACAACAGTTCATGATTTGTATCCACATCCTGGCGAGCAGAATCCGATACAATACAATATATTTGAGCAAATAAAGAAGAAAAGTACAAAATTCATTGTTCTGACAAAGAGCTTTAGAAATAAGGTGGCTCAAATGTATAATGTCTCTCAGGAACGAGTGTGTTTTATACCACATGCCGGATTCTGTTTTAATAAAAACGGAGATTTGCCGAACTTCTCAACGATTAAAAATACAATATTGTTTTTTGGAAGGATCACCCCATACAAAGGTTTGGGAATCCTGCTCAAAGCTATGGAACATGTGAAAGAGACATTGCCGTCTCTTAGGCTTGTGATTGCAGGGAATGGAGATATAACAAGTAGTGAAAAAGATCTGATAAGACAAAACGCCAATGTTACATTTATCAATGATTGGATATCGGAAGATAAGATTGTAAGGCTTTTTGCGGAGTCAGATATGACCATTTTGCCATATGTGGAAGCATCTCAATCAGGTGTTGCTGCAGCGTCATTCAGTGCCGGGAGATCTGTTATAGCAAGTAATGTGGGTGGCTTAAAAGAGCAAGTTGAAGCTGGAGGCGGATTGATTGTCGATCCAGGTAATATTATAGAACTGGCAAATGCCATAACCAATTGTTATAAGCACCCCAATACTATTCGTGAAAGGAATAGACGAGCGTATGAATACTTTAAAACAGAACTTACATGGTCGGCTTCTGCAAGTAAACTTATAGAATTTTTATAAACGGATGTATTCCCAATAATAAATGCTGTTTTATTTTGCCCTAAATATTCTATTTGCATTATTTTCTATAATTGAACTTTTATCAAGGAAGTGTGGGATTACAAAGCTTCTATTTGGTACAAGTGTTTTCATTTTATTCATCCTTTCATTTATACGATGGGAGACCGGTACTGATTGGGAACATTACCTAAAAATGTATTTTTGGATTCGTGTTCCATGGGAAGATTTTGACTCTGGAATGGAATACGGATTTTTATTTGTAGAGAATTTAGGGAAATCAATATTTGATGACTATACTGGAGTCCTGTTTATATTTGCCTTGATCATATATGGTTGTATCTGTTATGCATATCCGAGGCTTTGTCGTTACCCAATGGTTGCCTTGTGGGTTTCTTTTTGCGTCACATTTGCAAGCATGTTGTTTGTTAGACAGAATGTGGCGGGAGCTATTCTCCTTATATCATTGATGTGTGCTTATAGGCATGATTTTAAAGGTTTTATATTCTCAGTATTCATAGCCTCATTGTTCCATCGAACGGCATGGGCTTTTATTATAGTTTATCCCTTATTCAATAGAGTTTACACTCAGAAAACAATAACCATTGGCTTATTGGTGAGTGTCGTAGTCGGATTAGCAATGTCCAAATTTATATTAGGGACATTAGGGGTATTGTTTTCCGGAGTGATAGAAGCGAAAATCAATACATATCTTGAGCTTGGTACAAATGACAATTCAATGAGCTACTCAACATCATTTATACTCCTAAAAGGCTTTGCTAATCGGTGTGTGCTACTAATTTTATTTCTATTTGAATTCAAGGAGTCAGTAAGAAAAAATGACCGGCTATTAAACGGACTTTTAAATGTATATGTGTTTGGGACCATACTATATTGCTCATTATTACCATTAAGCATATCCTTAGCTCGCGTTGCAGTATATATGGATATTGTTCAAATTTTTTTGATCTCAACAATTTTGGTCCATCAAAAACGAATGGCAAATCGATTGTTATTGTTCTTTGTGCTTTGGTGCTATTACATAATACGTTTCTATACATATTTAATGTCATATGAACATGAGTTCATGCCTTTTAATACCATATTTTCATAATTGGTTTAATTAAATTAAAAATATATGCGGATTTTACAGGTAATAACCCTTAGCGAATTAGGCGGAGCGCAGTCCGTAGTCATCAATCTAGCCAACAAGCTTTGTGAAAATCATGAGGTGATTGTTGCTGCTGGGGAAGGGGATGGGAAAATGTTTGATGGGCTTAGTTTAAAAGTAACTACTGAGCGAGTTCCATCTCTTATGCGGAGACTGTCTCCGATAAATGAATTAAAAGCAATGTTGCAATTGAAAAAAATATATCGTAAATATCATCCGGATATAATTCATTTGCACTCTTCTAAAGCTGGAATTCTTGGGCGTATCGCTTTCCCCAAAAGTAAGATTGTTTATACTGTACATGGTTTTGATTCTATCAGAATTGCATATAGAAAGTTCCTTCCATTAGAGAAAATTTTGCAGTATCAATGTGCATATATTGTTGGAGTTAGTAGGTATGACGAGCGTAATCTTCTTGACGAAGGAATTAATCAAAATGTGTCAGTTGTATATAATGGTATTTTTAAACCAAAAGAATTAGATGCTGACCCATTTAAAGATTTTAAAGGATATAAAGGCAAAGTGTTATGTATAGCAAGGTTGTCTCCTCAAAAAAATACTAAACTATTTATTGATGTTGCAAGATTGCTTCCTGAATATGCATTTATTTGGATAGGGAATCAGTCTTTGCCAAATTTTGATTATCCTAAAAATGTTTATTTTATAGGTAATATTCAAGGGGCTGGATCATATGCTAAATATGCCGACGTATTTATGCTTCCAAGCAATTACGAAGGCTTGCCTATGGTGATTATTGAGGCTTTATCGAATGGAACACCTGTTGTTGCTTCTGATGTGGGTGGTATATCAGAGCTACTCGATTGTGACAATGGGTATGCGTTGAAGAATGAAGCTGGTATAATGGCAGAAAAAATCAAGGAGATTATAACTTTGCCGACACAGAAGAAAGAAGCAATGTTCCGGCATTGTGTGTCAACGTATGAGAATCAGTTTACAGTTGATAAGATGGTAAATGGATATTTGAATATATATGAAAAAATTGTAAATCGATGATTGATTCTATGAAAATCGCAATGATAGGGGCCAGCGGATTTGTTGGCACGAGGCTTCTGGGGCTTCTGAGTGAATACCCGCAGCAATATGACTGCAGGAACATCGACCTCCTTCCGAGCCACTTCTTCAATGAGATCACCACAATAGGCGACGTGCGCTCTCAGGAGCAGATGGACCGCGGGCTCCAGGGCGCCGATGTCGTGATACTTCTCGCCGCTCAGCACCGCGATGACATCTCGCCTGTCTCCCTGTACTACGACACCAACGTAGGAGGCATGGAGGTCACGTTGAAAGCCATGGAGAAGAACGGCTGCAAACGCATTATATTTTTCTCGTCCGTGGCTGTGTATGGTCTTGACAAGCCCAATCCAGCAGAGAACTATCCTGCTGATCCGTTCAATCATTACGGCAAATCCAAATGGCAGGCAGAGCAGGTGTTGCAGAGATGGCACGAGTCACATCCGGAGTGGAACATCGACATCGTGCGCCCTACAGTGATCTTCGGCGAGCGCAACCGCGGCAACGTCTACAACCTGCTCAGGCAGATCTCATCCGGTAAGTTCCTGATGGTCGGCAAGGGCGAGAATAAGAAGTCGATGGCCTATGTCGGCAACATCGTGGCTTTTGTGAAATACCTTATCGACAATGTCACAGAGGGCTACAACGTGTTCAACTACATCGACAAGCCTGACAACAACATGAACCAGCTCGTATCCCATGTCAGCAAGGTCCTCGGCAAGCACATCCCGGCAACGCATTTCCCATACTGGCTCGGAATGATGGGCGGCTACTGCTTCGACCTCCTTGCCAGGATTACGGGACGGAAGCTCACTGTGTCATCGGTCCGCGTAAAGAAATTCTGTGCCACCACCGAGTTCGACGCCACAAAGGCACACTCCTCAGGTTTCAAGGCTCCATACACCCTTGACGAAGGCCTCGCCCGCACACTCGAATTCGAATTTGTGCATCCACGCACCGACGACATCACGTTCAAATCAGAGTAGGAGAGATCTGTATCAGTCATACAACTTAAATTAATTGTGGTGGTGTCTAAGATATGTATTAGGATATCACCGCAGTTTTTATATATGATATAATATTAAAGTATTTGGAGAAAATCTTTTTTGGAATTTCTGGGAAATGCGAGGAAAATTTGCTAATTTTGCGAAAATTTTTAAGACTATGGGTGATTCCGCGCTGAAAGGACGGCGGTTTTGCCGATGAAATAAAGTAAAAATCATCTCATTATGGCGAAGAGATTCAAGGAATATGGCGGGCTGAATCTGCCCGAAATCAATCAGAGAGTGCTCGGACAGTGGAGTGACGAGGATGTGTTCCGCCGTACCATGTCGGAGCGCGAAGGTTGTCCGTCGTTTGTGTTTTTTGAGGGTCCCCCTTCTGCTAACGGCCGTCCGGGCATCCATCATGTGCTTGCCAGGACTATCAAGGATATTTTCTGCCGTTATAAGACTATGCAGGGATTCCAGGTGAAGCGCAAGGCTGGATGGGACACCCATGGGCTTCCTGTGGAGCTTGGCGTTGAAAAGGAGCTCGGCATCACCAAGGAGGATATCGGTAAGAAGATATCTGTTGATGAATACAATGCTGCATGCCGTCGAGAGGTGATGAAGTACACTGACCAGTGGGAGGACCTCACCAAGCGTATGGGATATTGGGTGGATATGCCTAATGCATATATCACCTATGACAACCGGTATATCGAGACTGTGTGGTGGCTGCTGAGCAAGCTTTACGAGAAGGGCTACCTTTATAAAGGGTACACCATCCAGCCTTATTCTCCCGCTGCCGGTACAGGACTGAGCTCTCACGAGCTCAACCAGCCCGGATGTTACCGTGATGTTAAGGACACTACCTGTGTGGCCCAGTTCAAGGTGGTTGACGACAATTCACCTGCACTTGCTCCCTACAGGGATATTCTTTTCCAGTGGGGTACACCTTATTTCCTGGCATGGACCACCACTCCATGGACTCTTCCGTCAAATACCGCCCTGGCTGTAGGCCCGGAAATTGCTTACAATATCGTACGCACCTACAATCCATATTCGGGCAAGCCTATCACTGTGGTTGCCGCTGATGCGCTTATGGGCTCGCTTTTCAATGCAAAGGCCTGCGAGCTCAGACTCGATGAATATAACAAGGGTGACAAGCTTGTGCCTTATGAGGTGGTGGCAACAGTGAAGGGTGCCGACCTTGTGGGTATAAATTATGAGCAGCTTCTTCCTTGGGTTAACCCGGGAGAGGGCGCGTTCCGTGTGATACCTGGAGACTATGTGACCACTGAGGACGGAACAGGCATTGTGCATATAGCCGGCACGTTCGGTGCCGATGACCTCCGCGTGTCAAAGCAGAGCGGAGTGCCGCCGCTACATCTTATAGACCGTGACGGCAATATCCGTCCGATGGTCGACATGACAGGCCGTTTCTATCTGATGAGTGATCTTGATCCGAAGTTTGTCAGCGAGATGGTTGATGCGGAGGCTTACAAGGCATGGGAAGGTAAGTATGTCAAGAACGCTTACGACCCTGCTGCCACAGAGGAGACCGAGACTCTTGACGTGCAGATATGCATGGAGCTTAAAGCCACCGACAAAGTGTACAAGATAGAGAAGCATACACACAACTATCCTCATTGCTGGCGTACCGACAAACCGGTGCTCTACTATCCGCTTGACAGCTGGTTCATAAAGACCACAGCAGTGCGTGAGCGTCTGATGGAGCTTAATGAGGGCATCAACTGGAAGCCTGCGTCCACAGGTTCGGGCCGTTTCGGAAAATGGCTTGAGAACCTTCAGGACTGGAATCTGTCACGCAGCCGTTACTGGGGGACACCTCTGCCCATATGGCGTACAGAGGACGGAGCCGAGGAGATGTGCATCTCGTCGGTAGAGCAGCTCTGTGCCGAGATGGACCGTGCGGTTGAAGCCGGACTCATGAAGGAGAACCTTTATCGCAAGGCTGGATTTGAGCCCGGAGTATATGCAAAGGAAAATTACGACAAGATAGACCTGCACCGTCCTTATGTCGATGATATAGTGCTCCTGTCGCCGTCCGGCAAGCCGATGTATCGCGAGAAAGACCTCATAGACGTGTGGTTTGACTCCGGATCAATGCCTTATGCACAGATTCATTATCCGTTTGAGAACAAGGAGGCGTTTGACAATCGTGAGGTATATCCCGCCGACTTCATCGCCGAGGGTGTCGATCAGACCCGCGGATGGTTCTTCACTCTCCATGCGATCGCCGGAATGCTCTTTGACTCTGTAGCTTACAAGGCTGTGGTATCCAATGGGCTTGTCCTTGACAAGTTTGGCAACAAAATGTCAAAGCGTCTTGGCAATGCGGTGGATCCTTTCGGGCAGATTGAGAAATTCGGTGCCGATCCGGTGCGCTGGTACATGATATCCAATTCATCACCATGGGATAATCTCAAGTATGATGAGAACGGAGTGGCGGAGACTTCGCGCAAGTTCTTCTCCACGCTATACAATACATATGGTTTCTTCGCACTGTATGCCAACCTTGACGGATTTGATCCGACTGCTCCGGCAATTCCTGTTGCCGAGCGTCCCGAGATAGACCGCTGGGTGCTCTCCCTGCTCAACACTCTGGTGGGGACTGTCACCGAGTCGCTTGACGATTATGAGCCCACACGTGCAGCACGTGCGATATCAGAATTTGTCGACTCGCTCTCCAACTGGTATGTACGCCTCAACCGCAAACGTTTCTGGAGTGGTGATAACGCCGCTTATCAGACTCTTTATCAGTGTCTGGAGACAGTATCGCGTCTCATCGCTCCTTTTGCACCGTTCTATGCCGACGAGCTGTATCGCGCCCTCACAGCATCCGGCACATCAGTGCATCTTGCAGAATTCCCCAAGATGGATCAGTCACTCTCGGCTCCCGAGCTTGAGAAGCGTCAGCAGTTGGCTCAGGATATCACATCCATGACACTTGCTCTACGCAGAAAGGTCAACATTAAGGTGCGTCAGCCGCTCGGCTCTCTTATGGTGCCTGCGCTTGACGATGAAATGCATTCGATGCTTGACGCGATCTCCGGGCTTGTGAAGGATGAGATAAATGTAAAAGAGCTCAAGATTGTAGGCAATGATGAAAACATCATTGTAAAGAGTGCGAAACCTGACTTCAAAAAGCTTGGTCCGAAGCATGGCAAGAATATGAAGGCTGTTGCAGAAGCCATCAAGTCGCTTGATTCAAAGGCCGTGGCAACTCTTGAGGGGCAGGGATATATTGACCTGAATATAAATGGCGCAGAGATTCATGTTGACGCTTGCGATGTTGATATAGTTTCGGAGGATATCCCGGGCTGGCTCGTCGCAAACAACGGACAGGTGACAATCGCACTCGATGTGACTGTCACACCGGAGTTGAAGCGCGAAGGCATAGCTCGCGAGATAGTCAACCGTGTGCAGAACATACGTAAGCAGAGCGGATTTGAGGTCACCGACCGTATTTGCCTTGTGTTCTCACCCTGCGATGCTACTGATGAAGCTATCAGGGAGTATTCATCTTACATATCTCGTCAGGTACTTGCCAATTCTCTTGAGATCGCACCTGTTGCAGCCGGAGAGGAAGGAGTCAGCGAACTCGCCATAGATGATGTGAACCTTTATGTGAAAATTTCGTTAAATAAGTAAGGAATTAACACGTTTCATATAATTACCTAACTCACACTATTATGAGCGAGAAAAATAGATATAGCGACGAGGAGCTTCAGGAGTTCAAAGCGATTATTCTGGAGAAGCTCGCCAAGGCACAGAAGGAGTATGATACTCTTCGTGCCAATATAAATAACACCGATGGAAATGACATCGCCGACACATCGCCGACATTCAAGATTCTTGAGGAGGGGGCCACGACCCTCTCCAAAGAGGAGGCCGGGCAGTTGGCTACCCGTCAGTTGAAATTCATTCAACACTTGCAGAATGCATTGATCCGTATCGAGAACAAGACTTACGGAGTATGCTGCGAGACAGGAGAACTTATACCTAAGGAGCGTCTACGCGCTGTGCCGCACGCCACACGCAGTGTGGAGGCAAAGAATATGAAAAGAAAATAACACATATGCGTTCACGAGGCACTATTGTAGCCATCATCATTATTGTAACGGTACTCCTCGACCAGATAATAAAGATAGCTGTAAAGACATCTTTCTATCTGGGCGAGGATATGCCTGTTTTTTCATGGTTTCATCTGCTGTTCATTGAGAACAATGGGATGGCATTCGGAATGACCATAGGCAGCAAGCTTGCGCTTACACTTTTTCGTATAGTGGCTGTATCGGCATTAGTATGGTATATCCATAGCATAATTCGTATAAGAGTGGTGCCGAAAGGGTATCTGATATGCCTTGCTTTGATTACTGCAGGGGCTGCCGGAAACATTTTTGACTGTGTATTCTACGGATTGATATTCAATAATCCTATGCCTCCGCAGGTGGCGAGCCTCTTTCCGGAGGGCGGGGGGTATGCGCCTGTGTTTATGGGTAAGGTGGTCGATATGTTCTACTTTCCGTTGTTCTCGTTCACATGGCCTGATTGGGTGCCGTTTGTCGGAGGTCAGTTCTTTCTGTTTTTCCAGCCTGTGTTCAATCTTGCCGATGCTGCCATTTCGTGCGGAATATTCGTGCTTATAGTCTTTTATCACAAGTATGTTCTTTCCCCTTCGGGACTGCGTGACCTTTCGCTCCGCAGTTATTCGAAGAGAGGCAGGATGTAATTACACCCATTATCCTGAAAATGTGCCGTATACCTGTCATACTGCTTTTTATAGTAATGTTCATGTCGTGCAGCAGGACCCCCGATTATGTGATTTCGGAGGACAAGATGGCACGCCTCATGGCGGACATATATATAGGGGATGCGGTGGTAGAGACCGAGCACCGTACGTTCGGCAATGATTCGCTCCGTAAGGTGTTGCAACAGTCGATATACGCTAAGCATGGTGTGACTCGCGAACTTGTGGACACCTCGCTATACTGGTACGGCCATAATATACAGGCATATATGGAAATGTGCGACAAGACGGAAGAGATTCTTCAGAAACGTATCGAAGAGGCTGAGCGCGCAGGTGGCAAATCGGATGGTGCTCCACGGCATATGAGCCTTGACGGTGATTCTGTGGATATTTGGTCAGGCATAAAGATGCGTAGAAACACTGCCAACATACCTTCGGATTTCATATCGTTCAATGTGTCGTCGGATAAGAACTGGGATCGTGGTGACCGTTACACCCTGTCGGTCAAGGGTGTGAATACACATAATCTTGTGACACTCAATATGGCGGTTGATTATAATGACGGAACAACCGAGTACCGATGGTACAATGGACCTGCCGACGGCATGAACCGTCTGCTGCTTGTGCTGGATTCGGCTAAAGTTGCGTCAACGGTGTATGGAGCCATACATTATGCCGCGTCTCCCAAGGAGATTTCCTATCTGGATTCGATAAGCCTTGTGCGTACGCGTGGCAGAAACGACAATGTAAGGGCCCGAGAGGGGCAGAATGTTGTCAAAAACCGATAAACGGATCAGGTCATGGCTTCAGTGAGATGCCACATGGCTGTTGTTAATGGCAGGAGGTGCCGGAATGTCATAGTGACATATTCCGGTGAGACTGTGCCTTCAGACCGCGGACTTGACGTCGGGAAGTGTGAATGTTCGGTAAGAGAATTCACAGGAGAATGCCACTCCACCGTTGATTTCAACGGCGTAGCGGTAATCGAAAACAGTTTTTTGAGGTTTATACCGTTAAACAGTTATCATGGCTGAGGCTTAACGCTTCAGCCTTTTTGCTATAGCTCTGTGGCGGGCTGCTTCCTCGGAGTCGCCTGTCTCTTCGAATATGTGGGCAAGGCATGTGTGCAGTCTGCATTGCAACTGGCGCGGACATTCGATATCGTCGAGCATGTCAAGAGCAAGCATGCATCGGTCCATGGCATTGTGGATATCCCCTTCAGCCATATAGCATGATGCCATTTCGATAACGGCCCTTATGTCGGCTCTGTCATTGTCAAGGATTGTTTTATAGTCATCAAGAGCTTTATCCGTTTCTCCGAGCATAGCGTGTGCTTTTGCTCTGCCGTAGAGAGCCGGGATAAGAGTAGGGGACAGGGTGAGGGCCTTGCCGTAGTTGGCTATTGCCGGAAGCGGCATTTCATCTTGCAGGCAATCATCCCCTAAGGAGATATATTCTTTTGCCATATCGGCAAACCGTTCGGCATCGGCTTTGATTTTGGCTTCAAGATGAGCTATGCGGTCGCTCATGAGTTTCACCACATTGAGTTTCCTGCGGGCAAAACGCATAAGTGCAGGATTATTAAGGATGGAACGGTTACGCAATCCTTCGGCAAACATGTCAAACGCTTCAGGCAACTCACCTTTATCGGCAAGTTTTAGGGCTTTATCGTAGCAACTGTCGGCACGAGCTTTCTCCAGGGCTTCATTTATCAGCGTCTGGTCATTGAACGAACGAGAGAATTGTGTCACCGCGGGATTGACAAATATATCCCTGTCAGCCACCGTAGAGGCTAACGTGAGCCCTTCGAAACTTCGGCAACGAGAGAGAGCCACGTAGGTCTGCCCTCCGGCAAATGCGCCATGACCGAGATCGATTATAGCATTATTGAATGTCAGACCCTGGCTCTTGTGCACGGTCAGAGCCCAGGCAAGTTTGATGGGATATTGTGTGAAACTTCCCAATTCCTCCTCTTTTATCTCTTTGGATGAAGGGTTGAATGTGTATTTGATATTGCTCCATATCTCTTGGCGGACCCGATGAGTTTCTCCAGATTCGAGGGTGATCTCAAGAAGGTCGGCAGCGAGAGCTGACACTCTTCCCACCGTGCCGTTTACCCACCGGCGTTCAGGATCGTTCTTTATGAAAACAACCTGTGCCCCTTCCTTCAGGCATAGGTCCAGATCGGTGGGGAGGGAGTTATCGGGGAACTCACCTTTGATGGTGCCGGTGAAAGTGACTGTGGGTTTCTTTATTGCGCTGAGATGGGCTTCATTGATGTTGTCGACCATGTCGCGGCGAGTCGCGAGTGTCATGGTGAAATCCTTGTCGGATCTTTTTGTGCTGCTGGTTCCTGGCAACTGCATAGGTGCCACACGAGAATTCAGTCGTGCAAGGTCGTCGGGGGTAGATATGCCGGCACGTATACGGTCGAGGAGTGAAATGAAGTCAATATCGGTCTGCCTATACACTTTCCTGAGCTCGATAGGTACAATCTTTATGTCGCGGAAAGCATCGGCATTGAAGAAATAGAAGTTCCGGTAATAGTTGCGCAGAATGTCGCGCATATCACCGGTCACCACAGGCTCAAGCTGGAACACATCGCCTACGAGCAGCAGCTGCTTGCCACCGAAAGGCTGCCGCTCATTGTGGGTATAGAATCGAAGAAGCTTGTCGATGAAGTCGATTATATCGGCACGCACCATCGATATCTCGTCGATGATGATCAATTCAAGATTTCGTATAAGTTTGATGAGTGATGCCGGATATTTCATTCGCTGTCTCAGGCGGTCACGCTTAAAGTCGGGGTCATCGCGCGTGATGGGCTTGAACGGTATACGGAAAAATGAGTGGAGGGTCTGTCCTCCGGCATTCACCGCCGCAATGCCTGTAGGTGCGAGCACCACATAAGGCTTGCTTGTGTGGCGGGTGATGTAACGTAGGAATGTGGATTTGCCTGTGCCTGCCTTTCCGGTCAGGAACACGGACTGACTGGTATATTGCAACAATTCCCAAGCCTTCTGGAACTCGGGATTGTCAAGGTCAATCACCTCCTCCGCGTCATTCTGACGTGAAGGAGGTGAAGCGGTCTTTTTTCTTGCCATTAAAAAAGATGTTTTTTAGAAGCGGACACCAAGAGTGAGCACTAACTGGCTATTGTTGTATGTTACTTTAGCTTTAGGGGCATAGACAAAAGAGCCGGGATTCATAAGTTCCTCATAATTGGTGAATGCCTGATAGTCGCTTTCGCGGTGACGGTATACGTATGCGAGGTCAGCGTAGAAATTCTTGTAGCGATAACCGAGTCCGCATGTGATATAATTTGTGCTGCGGTCGAGTGTGAATGATGGCTGAGTCTCGGTGTCGTAAGCACCTGATGTGGGGACATAGATCACTTCGCTGTTATTTGCGGGATCAATGAGCTGTGTCTGTACCGGACTCGACTCATAGCTATAGCCGGCACGGATGCTGAATGCGGGAGTCACGCGGTATTCGGCTCCGAGGCGTATGATGTTTACACCCTTATAGAAGGTCTTTATGTTATCATTGTAGGCATTATAGTTGTTGCCGTTCCAGTCCTTGACTTTCATGTCGCTGTAAGCACGGTATTCGTAATCGGCACTGATTATTGCGCGCCCGCCGATCACACCGGCAGCTCCCACCATGAAACGCCATGGAGTCTGGAGCTTCCAGTCGAAATCTTCCCATTCGGTGCTTGTCTGACCGTTGTTGAATTTATTAGCTTCATTCTGAGTGTACTGTGGCGAGTCATAACCGAATGCCATAGTGGCGTTGCCCTCATATGAGAGATTGTAGTAGGTAGGGGTGTGGACTGCAATACCAAGTCGGAATTCATTGACCGGTTTTATAATGACGCCGGCCTTGAAGTTGAATCCGCTTCCCCAGATGTGCTTGTAATTGGTCAAGCCGTAATCCCCTGTGTTCTGAGGATAATCTTTTCCGGAATAGTAGCCATAGTCTCCGGCATTTGGATCGTCAGGAGTGGGCTTAGGTGTGAAACTCGGCACATTGGGAGCATTGAACGCTTCCCCATAATAGGCATATTGCTTAAAATCTATGTCGGTTATTCCGAAACCTATGCCCCAGTACAGGATGTTCATTACATTGCCGCCGAAATTGAGAGAGTACTCATCGACATGTCCTTTCTCTTCAATATCGTACCATCCTTCGCCTGTGGTGCTGCCGTAATTGAATAGACCTGTATAACTGTTGGCTCCTGGACCTGTAGGGTTTATGCCGAATCCGTCAAACATCAGTATGCTTGACCATGGGGCATCCGAATCGAAATACGGATTATTGTTTAAGAGATCGCCCTGAGTGAAACCGTCATAGGTAGTGTAATCGGCAACCATATTGGTGTAGGAAGTGCCTATCTCGCCGAGGCGACCGCCGTAACGGCGATCAAATGATGCTGCACGAGAAAAGCTGACACCCCAGTTGAAGAATGGCATTGCGCTGCTGCCGGTGTTGACTGAGCCGATATATCCGAAGTTGTTGACTCCGAATTTGGTCTGGCTGTTCTTGTCGGTAAGAGAGCCTACAGAGGACTTTGTGGACTGAGGTTCGAGATCAAGAGTCAGCGATATGTCGCTGCTGCGATACACTCCTATGCCGCCGGGGTTTTGGTTCAATGTAGATATGTCTCCGCCAAGAGCTGTGAAGGCTCCGCCCATCGACATAAAGCGTGCTGATCCGCGCAGGTCGAGCTGGGATGCGGAATAAGCGTCCACAGCTGTCTGGGCATAAGCACATGCCGGGAGAGTTATGGCGAGTGCTAAGAGATGATGCTTGTTCATAAATGTGCTGTTGAATAATGTGAGTATTATTTAATTACAACATTATTGGTTGCGAAATAGTTGAGAGAGGATGGGGGGATAATGGTTATGAAAATAGAACCATCGGGCAAAAACGCCTGATGATTCTATTGTTCATTATGGATTAATGGCGTCCACGTCCGCCTGAACGTCCTGCGCCACTTGAGCGTCCGCCGCCTCCGTATGAGCCGCTGCCAATGGAACTGCCACGTGACGAGCCTCCGTTATAGTTGCCAAATCCGGAACTGCGCCCGCCATTTGTGTTCTAAGGACGAGTGTATCCGTCATTGTTGTTATTGTAGGATGGTCGTGTGGTGACACCCCGGTTCGGACGGCGGTTGGAGTTGCCGGAGTTGGTTGATACGCCGGGTCGGCGACCGTTTGTAGACGGGCGGTTGTATGATCCGGAATTGCTGTTGCGTATCTGCTGGCGACGGCCTCCGTTGATTATGCCTGAAGTGTTGTTGCCATATGCCGGGCGGTTATTGCCGGGACGATATCCGGGTACATTTGGCCGATTGACCGGGTGGCTTGGTCCCCAGCCGGGATGTCCCCAGCCCCAGGACGGACCCCACGCAGGGCCCCATCCCCAACTGGGATGTCCCCAGCCCCAGGATGGTCCCCAAGCAGGACCCCATCCCCAGTTCCAGGACCAATACAGATCATGCCAGCTGTCCCAATACCAAGGTGAGTTCCATCTCCAGTTGAAGCTCCAATAAGGAGAGTACCATGAGAAGTGAGGATAGAAATAATCATAGCCCCAGTAGGCTGATGGTGTGTTGACATATATGTTGACACGCTCAGGCTCCATGTAGTATATGTTGGCAAGTTCCTGATCGCCGGAACCGCTCACGATTTCGGGGTTGTAGAATTGCTCTATGCGACGAGTGTATGCAAAGTCAGTAGCAGTGGTGTCGTTGGACAGGGAATCCTTGGCGAATATACCGCGGCGGTTATAGTCGTCAATGCTTATCCTGCGTGTGCCGTTTACAGTATAGGTGTCAGCAGAAGGGTATTCGGCTACTATGACTGTTGATGGAGTGGAATATGTCTGACGAATTGTCTTGGTCGTTTTTGGCGTAGACTTATCCTTCGAGGCATCATAATAGATGTCGTCATCGAAGAACGACTGGGCAGTGGCTGCCGAAGTGACTGCCACTATGCCTGCCAGGGTGAGAAGTATGCGATTGATTTTCATCGGAAGAGATAATTAACTATTGTTGTAATCTGCTTTTAATATATTAGACATCCGGGAGGACAAAAGGTTTAAACCCATTGACGTATTGGATCTTATTTGTCGCAAAACGCCGAATATTCTCCTGGACTGATACAAAAATAGTCAAAAAAATCAAGACTGTCAACACATCGAGCTGACTTTTTCACTAATTTTGCCATCGATATGGAAGAAAAGAACAGTTTTATGATTTTTTCAGCACCCATCCAAGGGTTGACTGATCCTGTATGGCGACATTTTCATCATCAGGTGTATGGTGGTGGTTCTGTCGCAGCTTATCACACTCCGTTTATGCGTGTGGAGCGTGGAGAGGTAAGGCGTCGTGATGTCAGAGACCTGAAATCGGAGTTCAATCAAGGGCTTACACTTGTGCCGCAGATCATATTCAGAGACATCAAGGAGTTCAGAATGCTTTGTGATGAGATCCGGATCGCAGGTTATAGTGTAGCGGATATGAATATGGGGTGCCCTTTTCCTCCACAGGTCCATCACGGACGAGGAGCCGGCATATTGGGTAATATAGAGCTTTTGAGAGAGGTGTCGGCGGTCATTACGGCAGAGTATGGCGACTTGTCGTTTTCAGCAAAGATGCGTCTCGGTGTCGAGTGTCCCGATGAATGGCGAGATGCGCTTGCTGTCCTGAACACCATACCTCTACGGCATGTGACTGTGCATCCGCGCACAGCTCGCCAGCAGTATTCCGGGGATTTGTTTATGGATGAGTTTGCAATGGTGCTCGGCGCGTCGGCACATCCGGTTATATATAACGGAGATATAGTGCGCCCCGAACAGATAGATGAAGTGATGTCGGCATATCCCGGTGTGGCTGGTGTGATGATCGGCAGGGGATTGTTCTCTCGTCCGTCGATAGTTGAAGAATGGCGAAATGGGGTCGAGTGGGATCTCGATAAGAAGATGGAGGCTTTCGTCAGGCTGCATAATTCCATATATTCCCATTATTGTGACACCCTGTGTGGTGATGTGCAGATACTTGGCAAGATGAAACCGTTCTGGGAGTACATGGCTCCTAATGTTGACCGAAAGGCTTATAAGGATATAAAGAAAGCGTCGTCATTACGTAAATATGACGACGCTGTGGGACGCTGTATGCGGATTAATCACTAATCATCATGCAGCTATTTATAGAATAGTTTGTTTTAGCCGCGGATAGCTGCTATGCCGGGGAGCACCTTGCCTTCGATGGCTTCAAGGAGGGCACCACCACCGGTGGATACATAGCTGACCTTGTCAGCAAGGCCGAACTTGTTGATGCAGGCCACAGAGTCGCCTCCACCTACGAGAGAGAATGCACCGTTTTCGGTAGCTTCAACGATGGCATCAGCGATAGCGCGTGAGCCGGCTGTGAAGTTGTCGAATTCAAACACTCCGGCGGGTCCGTTCCAAAGAATGGTCTTTGCGCCCTTGATAGCATTGGCAAAAGCCTCACGTGTGTTGGGACCAGCGTCAAGACCTTCCCATTCAGCAGGGATCTCCATGCACGGTACCACCATGGTGTTGGCATCGTTGCTGAAATCGTCAGCGGCAACGCAGTCAGTTCCGATCACGAGGTTGACACCTTTCTGCTTGGCTTTTTCGATGATGTCGAGAGCGAGCTGGAGCTTATCCTCTTCGCAGATTGACTTGCCAACATTTCCGCCAAGAGCTTTGGCAAATGTGTAGGTCATACCACCGCAGAGGATGAGGTTGTCCACCTTGTCCATGAGGTTTTCGATGATGCCTATTTTTGTGGAAACTTTCGATCCGCCCATGATAGCGGTGAAAGGACGCTTGATGTCAGAGAGGATGTTGTCAACGGCATTTACCTCTTTCTCCATGAGGTAGCCGAGCATTTTGTTGTCAGCGTCGAAATAATCGGCGATCACAGCAGTGGATGCGTGGCGGCGGTGAGCTGTTCCGAATGCATCGTTGACATATACGTCAGCGTAGGAAGCGAGGGTCTTGGCAAACTCTTTCTGCTTCTCTTTCATTTCTTTCTTTGCAGCCTCGTAAGCGGGATCTTCCTTGTCGATGCCTACAGGCTTGCCTTCCTCTTCGGGGTGGAAGCGAAGGTTTTCGAGCAGGAGCACTTCGCCGGGCTTGAGAGCAGCCGCAAATTCTGATGCGTTGGCGCAATCATCGGCAAATTTTACCTCTGTGCCAAGGTGATTGCCTACGGCTTCTTTTATCTGGCTGAGTGACATCTTGGGGTTGACTTTTCCTTTGGGCTTGCCCATATGGCTCATGATAATGAGGCTTCCACCGTCATTGAGGATTTTTTTGAGGGTGGGGAGGGCACCGCGGATACGGGTGTCATCAGTGATGTTGCCGTTCTCGTCCAGGGGAACGTTGAAGTCAACGCGCACGATAGCCTTTTTGCCGTTGAAATTGTACTGATCAATAGTCATTGATGATAATATTTTGGGTTTCTTTTTTACGGATGCAAATTTACGGAAAAATTTCTTTAATTGTATAATTTTAGAAGCTTTTTTATTGTCTTTGTTCATTGTGCGTGGCAGATGTTGTGCCGGGCTCTATTGCATTTGCGCTTTTTGGAAGAGTGATGCGCAGAAGCATATAGCCCAACAGTCCTGCTGTGAGGGAGCCGGCGACGATACCGAGTTTGGCGTTGTCGAGCATCTCAGCCCCTATCGGATATGAGGTGTCGAATGTCAGTGACGCGATGAAAAGGGACACCGTGAACCCTATGCCTCCGAGAAGTGATATCGCACTCATCATCTTCCAGTTGGATTTTTCCGGCATCGGGGCTATGCCTGTTTTGACTCCTAACCATGAGAACAGGAATATGCCAACGAACTTTCCGACAACGAGAGATACCATTATTGCCAGGCTTATGCCGCTGACAACAGCTGTTGGCTCGATGTCAAGAAGGTATATTCCTGCATTGGCGAAGGCAAACAGGGGGATGATCAGATAGTCGGTGAGCGGGTGCAACTGGTCCTCCATGTCCTGGAGCGGAGATATCACACGGTCGGATGCTGTCTCGATTTCCTTGAGCCAGTCCATCTGCTCATGGCTGAGTATGGTACGTGAATTCGGGTCTAGATCGTCATCCTCACGGAATCTGCGTATGTTCTCACGTATGATTTTTATGTATTTGCCTGGGGCGTAGACAGGCACTGACGGCACACACAATGCCACAAGCACTCCGGCTATAGTGGGATGTATGCCGGAATTCAGGACAAGGAACCATACAACACCGCCTATGATGAAGTAGAACATCTTGGTCTGAATCTTAAGCACTGCCCCTCCGGCAAGAAGAACAAGCAGTCCGATGGCTGCGTAACCTATAAACGCCATGTCGATATGTCCGGAATAGAACGTGGCTATGACGATTATGCCTCCGATATCGTCGACAACAGCAAGAGTGGTGAGGAAAATTTTCAGTGATGACGGCACTCTTGAGCCGAGCAAGGCTATGATGCCTAACGAGAAGGCAATGTCGGTAGCCATGGGGATGGCGGCTCCGTCAGTATAAGTTGTGCCTTGTGACATGATGAAGAATATGCTCACAGGTATGATCATGCCACCTATCGCTCCGAGTACCGGAAGCAGTGCCTTACGGAAGGAGGATAGTTCTCCGACAAGTATTTCGCGCTTGATTTCCAACCCGATATTGAAGAAGAATATCGCCATCAGTGCATCGTTGATGAACTGTAGGACGGTCATTGGATGGCCGGCGTGGGAGAACAGGTTGAAGTCTCCGATCTGCAATCGCATTTCCTGGCCCCAGAACTCACTGTAAAATGTGCTGATCCCTGGGATATTTGCTGCAAGCAGTGCGAGCAGAGTGGCTAACATGAGCACATTGCCGCCACTGGCATGGTGGGAGAGTGCCCGGCGGGCAGAGAAAAACACATTGTCAGCAAACGTCTCTTTCTCGGCATTGTGAATGTTGGGAGTTGAAGAGTGATGAGTTGTCATTGTTAGTTTTTGTGATATTAACAATCTTGATATGCAAGGTGTTTTTCGTGGAACTGAAAAAGTCAACTCAAACGGCAGAATAAAAAATTCGCCCGGAGGCATCACGCGCCCGAACGAATCATTGTCAGTGCAAAAATTATAAATAATGTCTAAAAGAATAATTTCCTTAGATAATCATTATGCTTTACCGTTGGAGCCAAGCACATTGACGATCTTGTGCTTGTAGAGTTTCTCCATGTTTTCACGAGCAGGACCGAGGTACTTGCGGGGGTCGAACTCGGCAGGCTTTTCTGCGAGGACCTTGCGTACGGCGGCTGTCATGGCGAGACGGCTGTCAGAGTCGATATTGATCTTGCATACTGCACTCTTTGCTGCCTTGCGGAGCTGCTCTTCAGGAATGCCGATAGCGTCGGGAAGCTTGCCGCCATACTTGTTGATGGTGTCAACCTCATCCTGGGGAACAGAAGATGAGCCGTGAAGCACGATGGGGAAACCGGGGAGCTTCTCCATTACAGCATCGAGCACATCGAATGCCAGCGGCGGGGGAACGAGTTTGCCCTCTTCATTGCGTGTGCACTGCTCGGGAGTGAACTTGTATGCGCCGTGGCTTGTGCCTATAGAGATAGCGAGCGAGTCGCAGCCTGTGCGGGTAGCGAAGTCGATTACCTCTTCAGGATCGGTGTATGTGTGATGGTCGGATGAAACCTCGTCCTCTACGCCGGCAAGCACACCAAGCTCACCTTCTACGGTCACGTCAAATTTGTGGGCGTATTCGCACACCTGCTTTGTGAGAGCGACGTTCTCTTCGTAGGGGAGGTGGGAGCCGTCGATCATTACTGATGAGAATCCGTTGTCGATGCAGTCTTTGCAGATCTCGAAGCTGTCGCCGTGGTCGAGATGGAGAACAATCTGAGGATTTTCCCATCCGAGGCTCTTGGCATACTCAACAGCTCCCTGGGCCATGTATCGCAGTAGTATGGCATTGGCATAGTTGCGCGCGCCTTTTGATACCTGAAGAATCACAGGAGACTTCTCTTCGGCAGCAGCCTTGACAATAGCCTGGAGCTGCTCCATGTTGTTGAAGTTGAACGCGGGAACGGCGTAGCCTCCCTTGATGGCCTTGGCAAACATCTCTTTGGTGTTTACGAGCCCTAATTCTTTATAATTTACCATTTTATACAGATAAATTTGTTATTGATGAAGTATAATATTAGAATCGTACCGAGCGCAAAGTTAGCAATTATTTTTCATTCCGCACTATGGCTTGACAAAAATATTGTTAATGTGACGTGATTTTGTTAAATTGCCACATGTGTTGGAAATCGTCATTTTGTGTATTATAAAATAATTGCTAAATTTGTGGATTGATTCCATAATTGTGCAAGTAAGTATGAAAACAAGATCCCTCATAATGCTCATGGCATTTGCCGTCGTTGTGTTACCGTCGTTCTCGCAGCAAGGGCTGGATTGTGAGGTGTCGTTTTCTGCCGGGTATGGTAGCGGAGACTTCGCTCCTTATTATATATCCTCATTGAAGCATGGACGGTTTTCCAGCTCTAAAAATTTGCAGGCTGAGATCTCTGTGTCGCGTGCGATGAATAAGGGTGACCGGTTCTCGTATGGCTACAGTGCGGATGTGATAGCCGGATATGCATCAGGGGTTGGGTATGAAAGATATGACAAAGACACCGAAGGATGGGTGTGTCATACTGAACGCCCTTCTTCCGTATGGATTCAGCAGCTATATGGAGAAGTGAAGTACAGAGGAGTATTCGCTTCATTCGGGATGAAGGAACACACCTCCGCATTGTTGAATCAACGTCTGACAAGCGGTGACCTTGTGGAGAGCGGAAATTGCCGTCCGATTCCGCAGTTAAGGGTGGGATTCGTTGATTTTCAGGATATCCCATTCACGAATGGGTGGATGCAGATTCAAGGCGAGGTGTCTTACGGAAAAAGGCTGGACAATGGGTGGTGGCGCGATCATTATAACTATTATAACGATTATCTGCCACGTAATGAGTGGTACAATTATAAACGGTGCTACTTCCGCACACGACCGTCTGAGCCTTTCTGCGTTACATTTGGCATGCAGGCTGCCGGAGAGTTTGGCGGGATTTCGGATTATTATTCAAAGGGGGTTCTGGTCAGAACAGATAACAAGCCCATCAAGCTGCATACCTTCTTTCAGATGCTGATGCCTACAGAAGATGGAGGAGAAGGCTTCTATTCCGGAAATCATCTTGGAGCATGGGACTTTAGGGCTCGATACAGGTTTAAGGGTGGTCATGAGGTGGCAGGATATTTCTCATGGCCGTTTGAGGATGGTTCCGGCATAGCCAAACAGAATGGCTGGGACGGTCTGTGGGGGCTTGAATATAAGGCTCCTAATAAGGGTGTGATATCAGGAGCGTTGATTGAATATCTTGATCTCACCAACCATGGAGGACCTATAACACATAATCCAGCCGACTATCCCGGCACATCGATCACAAGCCATGTGTCAGGTCAGGATAATTATTATAACCATGGGCTGTATGCTTCATATGCCTATTTCGGAATGTCGATAGGTACTCCTGCCATGATGTCACCTATATATAACAGAGATGGTTATATTAAATTTGTAGGTAATGTGATGCGAGCATTTCATGTGGGCATAGAAGGAGACATGACTTCGAGTGTGTCTTACAGGCTAAAAGGCGGATACCGAAAGGCCTACGGCAACAGCAGCATACCCTTTGTCAAGCCTATTCATCTGGCATCATTCTTGGCAGAGATCAATTGGCGGTCTAAAAGTGTGAAAGGGTTGAGCGTGAACACCCAGTTAGGGCTGGACCGTGGCGATATGCCATGCAATTCATTTGGTGCGATGGTGTCAGTAAAGTATAACGGACTATTAAATTTCTGAGATCATGTTTGCCAAGTTTCGCTGTATAATACTATTGCTGATGATGCTTCCTCTGTTTTTTGGAGGATGCACACACAATGACGGGGATATAGGTGACTTGTTCGGCCGTTGGAAGCTTGTGTCACTCAGTGCCGACGGAGAGGAGCTACCGATTTATAATAATGATGTGCTTCTTTACAGTTGGGATTTTCAGGGTGATATGATCATGATCCGAGAGTCCAGACTTCATAATGAGGTTTATGCAACAGGAGGAATGTGGACCAGGGACAACGATATGTTGATGCTCAAGTTCTCATCCTCAAGTTATGCCCCGATAGTTTCGGCATTGCATCTAATTGACAATGATATAACACCATTGAATATAGAGACCCTGACCTATTCGGACATGCGGTTATGGTATGTCTCGGATACTGATGGTGTTAAATACCGATATGTGTTAAGAAAGGCTTATTAAACAGAAATTTATTTGGAATCATCTATAATGCAATCAAAAAGAGAAAAAGTGCTCGTTACCGGAGCTGACGGATTCATAGGGTCTCACCTTGTAGAAGCTCTTCTGTCAGCCGGTTATGATGTAAGGGCACTCAGCCAATACAATTCGTTCAATTACTGGGGATGGCTTGAGGGAATCGAGCATCCGGGGCTTGAAGTGGTGACTGGAGATGTCCGTGACCCAAACCTGTGTCGGGAGATTGTCAAGGGCTGCACAACTGTGTATCATCTTGCTGCTCTAATCGCTATACCTTACAGCTATATAGCCCCTGACAGTTATGTCGATACCAATATCAAGGGCACACTCAATATATGTCAGGCTTGCAGGGATGCCGGGGTGAGCCGCCTTGTGGTGACATCCACAAGCGAGGTGTATGGTACAGCACGTTATGTGCCTATTGACGAGAAGCATCCCAAGCAGCCTCAGTCGCCCTACAGTGCCACGAAAATAGGGGCTGATGCCATAGCCCTGAGCTTTCATAATGCGTTCAGCCTGCCGGTAGTTATAGCCCGTCCGTTCAACACATACGGTCCGCGCCAGAGCGCGAGGGCCATAATTCCATCGATCATATCCCAGATTGCGTCAGGAAGGCGTGAGATAATGGTAGGTGATCTTACTCCTACGCGAGACTTTAATTATGTTGCCGATACAGCTGCCGGATTTATCGCATTGGGCATAACTCCGGGTGTGGAAGGTAAAGAGATCAATATAGCCACAGGCACAGAGGTGTCCATGCGTGAAACACTTGAGACCATAGCTGAGCTTATGGGCGAGGACGTGAAATATGTTACTGATCCTGCAAGGCTGCGTCCTTCAGGAAGTGAGGTGTTCCGTCTTTGCGGGGATAATACTATTATCACTTCGATGACCGATTGGCGACCCCGATACACTCTGCGTGACGGATTGAAAGCCACTATAGAATGGTTCTTAAAATCAGAAAATCTTGCCAAGTATAAGACAGGAATCTATAATGTCTGAGCGTTATGACTGTGTGTCATGTTGCCTGATTAGGGTTAAACCATGAGTGCGGTTATGTCGTTATCTTGATAAATTGTAATGTATGAAGGAAGTTCTCAGCCAATCGCTTGAACAGAGAATGCAGCTGCGTCTGTCGCCGTTGCAGATCAGGCTTGTGCGTATGCTTGAGATGTCCGAACCCGAAATCGAAGAGGAGGTGCGCCGCGAACTTGACGACAATCCTGCTCTTGAGGTAGCTGACTCCGTGGCTGGCGATGACAGTGCGGAAGAGTCGTTCAATGAAACGGCTGACGATATGCAGCTTGCCGATTATGCGAGTGAGGATGATATACCTCCTTATCGACTGGGGATAAACAACAGAAGTGCCGACGATTCTGTATTCGAGCCTGTTGCTGTTGCTGGCGGCGGGTCACTGATAGACTATCTGATGACACAGCTTGCTGAGACTGAAATGTCGGAACGCCAGCTTGACATATCAAGATATGTGATAGGAAATCTTGATGACAACGGATATATGACACGTTCGCTTCAGCAGATTGAGGACGACCTTGCTTTTGATGCCGGTATCGAAGTTACTGCTGAGGAACTAAAAACCGTCTATAATGCCATACGCCGTCTTGATCCGGCAGGAGTAGGCGCAAATGATCTCAGGGATTGTCTGCTTTTGCAGCTTAAAAGGCTCCCGGAGAATGATTCGACACGCCTTGCGAGTGAGATTGTGAGGGATTATTTCGACATCTTCTCACTAAGACATTTTGATCGTCTTGCATCAATGCTTGGCGTGAGCCGTGAATCTCTTAAGGCTGCTGATGAGGTGATACGCTCTCTTGATCCGAAGCCCGCAAGCCGGATAGGAGAGAGCGATGCCGATGACCGTACACGACATATAATCCCTGATTTCTATGTCGATGTGGATCAGAATGACCGTGTGACCGTAACCATGCCCAACAATATCCCTGATCTGGTGATAGAACGGAGCTTTGTCGCGTATGATAATGGGGGAGAGCCATGGAATGCATCTTCGGGAAAACGACAGAGCGAAGCTCAGTCATTCATAACAAAAAAGAGGGAGGAGGCTTCGGACTTTATAGAGCTCCTTAGGATGCGACGCTCCACGCTGATGAATGTGATGGAGGCGATAGTACGTTGGCAGAAAGATTTCTTTGTCTCTGAAGATGAGAGCAGACTCAGGCCCATGGTGTTGAGAGATATCTCTTCATTTACCGGACTGGATATTTCGGTTATTTCACGAGCCACAGCCGGTAAGTATGTTGCCACTCCGGGTGGCGTGTATCCTCTGAAATTCTTTTTCAATGAAAGGGTAAATGACGAGGAGGACGCTTCATCGCACGAAATTCTTTCCTCCCTAAAGGGCTTGATATCAGATGAGGACACCGCTTCGCCTCTCAGCGATGATGCTCTCACGACCATGTTGAATGAAATGGGCTACAACATAGCCAGGCGTACGGTGGCTAAATATCGTGAACGTCTCGGAATACCTGTGGCCAGACTAAGAAAAAAAATATAATTATGAAACGGATATCACAGATCATCTCCAGCATTTTTACACCGCTGTTGGTGCCCACTTATGCGATGATACTTGCATCATTCCTTTCGATGCTTGTGGTGCTGCCCTCCAAGGTACTGTGGACCACGATCGCTATAACATTCGTGCTGACCTGTGTGATACCTTTTGCCGGCATAATCGGGTTGTATAAATCAGGGGTTGTAAACGATCCAGGGCTGAATTCCAGGTCGGAGCGTTCAATACCGTATATCCTTATCATACTTTGTTATCTCGGTTGCGGATATTTCCTTTTCAGGGCAGGTGCCCCTCAGTGGCTCACATTATTTTTTGCGGGTGGCGCGATAGCCGCATTCGTGAACATAATCGTGAATCTTAAATGGAAGATATCGGCACACTCTGCCGCTATGGGAGGACTGGCAGCCATGATGTTCCGTCTTGCGGCATCTCATCAGGCTGTATGCGACCTGAATGTGTGGCTCTCGGTGACAGTGGTGCTTGTAGGGCTTGTGATGACTGCACGTGTGTATCTGCAATGCCATACACTTATGCAGGTGTTGGCGGGTGCGCTCAACGGTTTTGTCTGTGTATGGTTCTGCACAATGATACATCTCCCTCAATGATTTTTCCGTAATATTTCAATAACCAATCAATATTGCATATTTGACTGATGAAACCAATTGTGAGTATTATTATGGGGAGCACAAGCGATCTCCCTATTCTTAAGAAGGCTGCCGATTTTCTGAATGATATGCAGGTGCCTTTTGAGATGAATGCCCTTTCGGCACATCGCACTCCACGTGAGGTGGAGGAGTTTGCCACAGGGGCACAGGCGCGAGGCATAAAGGTGATAATCGCTGCTGCCGGCATGGCTGCTGCTCTGCCTGGAGTGATTGCCGCAATGACTCCGCTTCCGGTCATAGGCATTCCTATCAATTCCACACTTAGCGGAATGGATGCCCTCTACTCTATAGTGCAGATGCCTCCGGGTATATCAGTGGCGACTGTGGGTATCAATGCCGGGATGAATGCTGCTGTGACAGCCGTACAGATACTCGCTCTCTCCGATCCGGATCTTGCAGCTCGTTATGAAGCCTACCGCGCCACTCTCTCCAAGAAGATAGTCAAGGCTAATGAGGAGCTCAGAGAAGTCAAGTACGAATACAAAGTGTAATTCTCAGTCACTTCTGTGGCTTGTTTTTCTATGGAAAAATTCCAATGGACACGTCGCGTCACCTCTCCGGTCAAGGTAGGTGACGTGACTATTGGCGGAAACAATCCGGTGGTTGTGCAGTCAATGACAACTACCTCCACCAATGATACTAAAGGCTCGGCTGAGCAGACACGACGCATTGTAGAGGCCGGAGGCGAGATAGTCCGCCTCACTACACAGGGTGTCCGTGAGGCAGAGAACCTTTACGAGATAAAGAAGTCGCTTGGCACGATGGGTGTTAAGGTGCCTTTGGTCGCTGATGTGCATTTCAACCCGCGTGCGGCTTTTGCCGCTGCGGAGAGGGTTGAGAAAGTACGTATCAATCCAGGCAATTTCGTTGATCCGGGACGTACATTCAAGAAGATAGAGTTCACTGACGGGGAATATGCCGAAGAGCTCATAAAGATTGAGAATGCTCTTGTCCCGCTTCTTGACCTTTGTAAGGAGCATCACACTGCTTTGCGCATCGGAGTTAACCATGGGTCTCTTTCCGACCGAATCATGAGCCGGTATGGCGATACCCCTGCCGGTATGGTGGAGAGTGCCATGGAGTTTCTTCGTGTATGTGTACGTCATGAGTTCAATGATGTGGTCATATCGATCAAGGCCTCCAATGTGCTTGTGATGACTGAGACTGTGCGCCGTCTTGTTGCAGCTATGGATGCGGAGGATATGCATTTTCCGTTGCATCTCGGTGTGACCGAGGCCGGCGATGGAGAGGATGGCAGAATAAAGTCGGCGGTCGGAATAGGATCGTTGCTGATGGATGGTATAGGGGATACTATACGCGTGTCACTCAGTGAAGAGCCTGAACAGGAAATACCTGTAGCGAAAGCGATACTGCGTCATATCGATGAGGTGTCAGGAGCATCCGGTGATTATGTGATGAACGGATACATAGAAGATGCAGATCCGTTTGTCTGTTCTCGAAGAAAGTCGGCATGGGACGGCAGAGTCACTCAGGTAGTGGGGCTTGATCCTATAAATGATGAAACCAAGGATGGTATATGGGCTGACTTGAACGGTGATTGGGGTCTTGAATATGATAAAATATCTGCAAGGCATGATGCCGTGGTAACTGTGACTGCCGATGGTGCCGATTGGGCTTTGAAGGTAAAGTCGTTTGTAAATGGGATGTCAGCACGCGGGATTGAGAATCCTGTGATTGTAGCGAAGTTCTACGACATTGTTTCTTTCGAGGCATTGCAGATCACTGCTGCGGTCGATTTCGGTTATGTGCTCCTTTCCGGCATTGCGGATGCGATATTTATCGGTGCTCCGGATGTGACACGTGAAGAGCTGAACAGGTTGTCGCTCAATATTCTACAGGCGACTCGTCACCGCATATCCAAGACGGAGTTTATATCATGTCCGGGGTGCGGGCGCACGCTCTATGACCTTCAGTCGACATTGAAGGAAATAAAGGCTGCGACATCTCATCTTAAAGGATTGAAAATAGGTGTGATGGGATGCATTGTGAACGGTCCCGGAGAGATGGCAGATGCCGATTACGGATATGTAGGCGCAGGACCCGGGCATATAAGCCTGTACAAAGGCAAGGAATGTGTGGTGAAGAATATTCCTGCGTCAGAGGCTCTTCCTCGGCTCATTGCTCTTATTAAGGAACATGGCGACTGGGTGGAACCTTGATAAAAAAGTTCAGATGTATGGAAGTCGATGAGCGATATATGCGCCGAGCCTTGTGTCTCGCCGGCAATGGATTGCTTGACGCATCCCCTAATCCGATGGTGGGAGCTGTTCTGGTCGATCCTTCAGGAAAGATAATCGGGGAAGGGTGGCATCGTCGTTGTGGTGAAGGTCATGCCGAGGTCAATGCTGTGGCATCGGTGGCTGACACCTCTCTGTTGCGCAATGCCACAATGTATGTGACTCTTGAGCCATGTTCTCATTATGGCAAAACGCCGCCCTGTGCATCCTTGATTATCGAAAAGGGGATACCAAGAGTGGTGATAGGGTGTCTTGACCCATTCGAGAAGGTTGCCGGCAGGGGTGTAAGAATGCTTAAGGATGCCGGGGTCGAGGTCGTCACCGGATGTCTTGAGAAAGAGTGCCTTGAACTAAATGAGAAGTTTGTGACCTCGCATCGCCGGAAGCGTCCTTTTGTGACCCTCAAATGGGCTGAGAGTGCTGACGGATACATCGATGGAAAGATATCAACGCCGCTTACATCTATGCTCACTCATAGGCTTCGTGCAACGCATGATGCTATTCTTGTCGGAAGCGGGACGGTTTTGGCTGACAATCCACGTCTTGACACGCGTCTTTATGCCGGACATTCGCCATTGCGTGTAATACTTGACCGCAGAGGCAGAGTGATGGATGCGGTAGATGGCACCACGATCATATATCGAGAATTTTCATCTCTGAATGATGTGCTTGAGGATCTGTATAAACGCGGCATAACAAGTGTGCTTGTCGAGGGCGGTGCAGAGCTGCATAGATCTTTCATTGATTCTGGGCTTTGGGATGCAATGAGGATTGAACGTGGCTGCAAAAATATCAATGGGAAGGTGAAAGCCCCCTGTCTGAGCAGTGACTGTGAGGTGGAGAGTGTCGATATTGTCGACATGAACCGCATTATAAATATTAAAAACGTAAATACGCTTATATGAAAATAATACCTGCCCGACCTGAAGACAGCCATCTTATAGGTGAATCAGTGGTGGAAGCAATAGGCATTGAGATTGCGCAGAACCTTGCCGGTGAGAATCATACTTTAGAGGATGTCGTGGATATGTTTGCAATGTTGGCAAAACGTGACGACACACAGTACAGCTACACCAACACACTTGTCGCACTTGATGACCGGGGCAATCCTGTGGGGGTATGCGTGGGATATGACGGAGCACGCCTACATGAGCTTCGGTTGCCGTTTTTTGAAGCCGTTTCCTCTTGCCTTGGTCTTAGCCTTGAAGGTGTGGAGGATGAGTGTGATGCCGAAGAGTTTTATCTCGACACTCTTGCAGTGTTGCCTGAATATCGCGGCAAAGGCATTGCCAGTGAGCTGCTTAAGGAATCCATAAAGCGTGCTGCCAAGTGTGGCAAACCGGCAGGGTTACTTGTTGATCCGGTTAACCCTAAAGCGCGCCGACTGTATGAACGAGTGGGCTTCACTAAGGTTGGAGACCGCCCATTTGTTCATGTCATGATGGATCACATGCAGTATCTCGGCTGATGAGCGGACCTGTAGAGTTGTCGAGGATAGGTGCACGGCAAGGACTGTGGGCATTGTCGCCGGTCGCCGTGTTTTTGTGTATGTATCTTGCGGTGTCACTTATAATAGGTGATTTCTACAAGATGCCGCTTTCTGTGGCATTGCTTACCGCATCTATGTGGAGTGTTGTCATATACCGAAACGGGGGCTCGTTGGCTGAAAGGATCGAGACATTCTCACGCTCAGCCGGACATCCGAATATCCTGTATATGATATGGATATTCATTCTTGCGGGTGCATTTGCGTCATTGGCAAAGGAGATCGGGGCAATCGATGCCACGGTCAATTTCACAATGAGAATTTTTCCGTCGGAATATATTGTGCCCGGACTTTTTGTCGCAGCCTGTTTCATTTCATTATCAATAGGCACATCGGTTGGCACGGTGGTGGCACTCACTCCGTTAGCGGTGGAGATGGCGGAAGCATCGGAGGCAAGTCTGCCATTTTATGTCGCAGTGGTGCTCGGAGGTGCGTTTTTCGGTGATAACATGTCGTTTATATCCGATACGACGATTGCCGCGACTCGGTCGCAGGGCTGCAAGATGGCTGACAAGTTCAAGGCAAATCTGTGGATAGCCCTTCCGGCGGCATTGGCTACTCTTATGGTATACATTTTTATGAGTATAGGTGCTCCCGATGTGCCGATCAGCGATGATGCCAATCCATGGCTTGTGTTGCCGTATCTGGTCGTCATTGTGGCTGCCGTAGGTGGGGTCAATGTGTCTATTGTGCTGACTCTTGGGATACTTACGGCTGTCGGTATGGGTTTGTTGTATGGCTCTGACATGATTTCAATCTTCGGATATATGGGCAAGGGTATCGATTCTATGGGGGATCTTATTATTGTGACACTTCTTGCCGCAGGTATGCTTGGTGTCATAAAGGCGGCAGGCGGTATCCAATATCTGCTCAGAGTGCTCACAGCCAAGGTGTCAGGGCTTAGGGGCGCGCAGGTTTGTGTTGCCTTTCTTGTTGGGATAGTCAATATGTGTACAGCCAACAACACAGTAGCTATAATAACTGTGGGGGGAATAGCGCGTGAGATAGGGGAGAAGTATGGTATTGATCCAAGGAAGAATGCATCACTGCTCGATTCATGTTCCTGTATAGTCCAATGCCTTATCCCTTATGGAGCACAGACGTTGCTTGCCGCGTCTTTGGCAGGAATAGCGCCTGCTGCACCGTTCTCTTATCTTTACTATCCTTGGGCTCTTGCAGTCATGGTGGCTTTATCAATAGTATTCTTGTTCCCACGCAGGCTCAGCAGGAGAGTTCTGTGAGGTGTGGATGCAATTTTTTAATATATGTAGCGTTTTATAGTTGGACCAACCAACTATAACTAAATGTCAATACTGCGTCACATTATAATATGTATACTTTTAATTTCAGGCATACTGTTGCCTGTTATAGCTGTGGGGCAGGTAAAGGTGCATGGAAAGATCACAGATACTAAAGGTGGGCCTATAGAGTTTGCTACTGTCCGTATAGAAGGGACTGCTGTCGGCACCACATCAGGGTCAGATGGGGATTATTCTCTGTCGTGTGCCATGTCGGATACCATTACTATAATTTTTTCATGTATAGGATATAGGGAGGAGAAGCGGAGGCTGGTCGGAGCTTCAGGAGAGGTTGCATTGAATATGCGCATGCAGTTCGATTCCGAAATGCTGCAACAGGTAGAGGTGGCTGAACTGAAAAAACAGACAGGATCGATTGCTATAATTGATGCTTCACAGTTACATAGTTCGCCTGATGTATCGGGCGGGAGTGTGGAGTCGTTGATTACAACGATGGCTGGTGTTAACAGTAGCAATGAGATGTCGTCGCAATATTCTGTGAGAGGTGGTTCATATGATGAAAATTCGGTGTATATAAATGATATAGAGATATATAGGCCTCAGCTCGTTTCGGCTGGGCAGCAAGAGGGGATGAGTATTGTAAACCCTGACCTGGTAGGGTCGATCGGGTTCTCGACAGGTGGTTATCCGGCAGAATATGGTGACAAAATGTCGTCGGTGCTGGATATAACCTATCGTGAGTTGGATTCATTCGAAGGATCATTGACAGGAAGCCTTATGGGGGGTGCTCTGTCCTTAGGGCAGGGCTCCAACCGATTCAGCCAGCTTCATGGTGTGAGATACAAGTCGGCTTCATCACTACTTAGTTCAATGGACACCAAAGGGGAGTATGGCCCTCGTTATTTCGATTACCAGACATTTCTTACATATAAGTTCTCCGATAGGCTGAAGGGATCGTTTCTTGGCAATATATCTATAAACAATTATGTTTTCACACCTGTAAACAGAACCACTACGTTTGGCACGTCGATGGACGCCAGGCAGTTTACTGTGTATTTTGATGGTCAGGAAAAGGATCGCTTCGAGACATATTTAGGAGCTCTTTCGTTGGAGTATCGAGTGAACCGTGGCACAGCGTTAAGGCTTGTGGCATCAAGTTATCTCACCAATGAACTTGTTGCTTACGATATATCCGGAGAGTATTGGCTTGATCAGGCTGGGACATCCGATATTGGTGGGGAACTTGGGGTGGGGCGTTACCGTGAACATGCACGGAACAGATTGAAAGCATCAGTAATGTCATTTGCCATCAAAGGTGAGAGTGCCATAAATCCACGCCACACTCTTGGGTATGGTGTCGGTATCCAAAGAGAGTGTGTCATGGATCGCAGCAGGGAATGGGAGCTCAGGGATTCTGCCGGATTTTCCATCCCGGTATCGCCAACGGAACTTTCTATGGTGTACAGCCTTGATTCCAAACATGATGTGTCATCATTACGTTTTACGGCGTTTTTGCAGGATGCCTGGAGGTTATCAACTTCTGCCGGGTTTGTCACAGTTAATGCCGGTGTAAGGATGTGTCACTGGAGTTTCAATAAAGAAACGCTTGTGAGTCCGCGAGTGTCAGTCGGTTTTATTCCGGAGGAGCATCCGGGATGGGCATTCCGGTTTGCTACAGGATTGTATTATCAGTCACCTTTTTATAAGGAATATCGTATGGCTGTCGCTGACGGCTTTGGGAACCAGTCAATCACTCTCAATAAAGATATCAGGTCACAGCAAAGCGTCCATATAATAACCGGTACGGATTACACTTTCAGGGCATTAGGCAGACCTTTCAGATTGTCAGGGGAGGTGTATTACAAGAAGATGTCGGATCTGGTGCCGTATGAGATTGATAATCTCAAATTGGTGTATTCAGGGATGAATGAGTCTTCAGGCTGTGCAACAGGAATTGACATGAAACTTTTCGGGCAATTTGTGCCTGGCAGTGATTCCTGGATAAGCTTTTCGCTGATGAAAACAAGAGAGACGCTACATGGGATAAATGTGCCGAGACCAACTGACCGTGGCTATTCGCTGGGGATTTTCTTCACGGACTATTTCCCAAAGATCCGTCGTTTGAAGTTCGCACTCAGAGGCGTGTTTATGCAGGGGCTGCCATCTACGGCACCACGCAGCACACGTGATGAGGGCTATTTCCGTATGCCGCCTTATAAGCGTGTTGATGTAGGACTGCAATACGCTCTGCTCTCTCCGGTAAAAGATGGTGAATCACGCTTGGGTGCATGGAGGTGGCTTAAAAGTGTATGGCTCGGGGTAGATATGTTTAATCTCCTTGATATATCCAACGTGGCTTCCTATTATTGGGTTACGGATGTCAATGATGTGCAGTATGCTGTGCCAAATTATTTAACCCGCCGGCAGTTCAATATTCGCCTGAGTGTGGATTTTTGAAATAATAATGGTCTAAATATTTGGATATAGACATTATATTCACTAATTTTGCACCCGGAAAAACGCGTTGGCTTCGGATGAAGCCTGGCGCAACCATCAAATAATTCACTAATCATTCACTAAAATGAATCATTACGAAACCGTTTTCATTTTAACTCCCGTTTTATCTGACCAGCAGATGAAGGAAGCGGTAGAAAAGTTCGAGAAGGTGCTCACCGACAACGGTGCATCTATCGTCAACGAAGAGATCTGGGGTCTTCGCAAGCTTGCTTATCCCATCCAGAAAAAGTCAACCGGCTTCTACTCATTTGTAGAGTTTGACGGCGATTCCACTATCGTCAAGAAGATTGAGACCGCATTCCGTCGCGACGAGCGCGTGCTTCGTTTCCTCGTGTTCCGCAACGACAAGTATGCCGCAGAGTATGCCGAGAAGCGTCGCAGCCGTAAGTCAACCACATCTGTCAACGAAGAAGTAAAGGAGAACTAAATCATGGCACAAGCATCAGAAATCCGCTACCTCACCCCCCTGTCGGTAGACGTTAAGAAAAAGAAATATTGCCGTTTCAAGAGAAGCGGTATCAAGTATATCGATTACAAGGATCCCGAATTCCTCAAGAAGTTCCTCAACGAGCAGGGCAAGCTTCTTCCCCGTCGCATCACCGGAACTTCACTCAAGTTCCAGCGTCGCGTGGCTCAGGCCGTTAAGCGTGCCCGCCACTTGGCTCTCCTTCCCTACGTTACTGACTTGATGAAATAACTTTAAAAGCTATCAGGAATTATGAAGATCATTCTTAAAGAGGACATCAACGGCCTTGGCTACAAGGACGATGTAGTCGAAGTAAAGAACGGATACGGTCGCAACTACCTTATCCCTACAGGCAAAGCTGTGATCGCATCCGAGGCAGCTCTTAAAGTACTTGCTGAGAACCAGCGTCAGCGTGCTCACAAACTTGAGCGCATTAAGGCTGATGCGGAGGCTGCTGCCGCAGCACTTGAGGGCGTGAAGCTCACTATCGGTGCAAAGACATCTTCCACAGGCACAATCTTTGGCTCTGTTAACTCTATACAGATTGCCGAGGCTCTTGAGAAGCTTGGTCACAATGTTGATCGTAAGCTCATCTCTCTTGAGGCTGTGAAAGAAGTAGGCAGCTACACTGCTACTATCCGTCTCCACCGTGACGTGACAGTAGAGGTTCCTTTTGAAGTTGTAGCAGAATAATTATTTGCTCGCTAATAATAAACGCTCAGGAGCGACAGTATTTACTGCCGCTCCTGAGTAGTTTTTTTTAACATGTGCTTGATTGTCAGATTCCATTTGTGAAAGTTGAATAAATTTTTTAACTTTGCAACAGATTTGACCGATAATCATTATCGAGGTATTCCCGGCATGGGTTATTTCAGGTATACACCAATCATCGGCACAGTTTTGTTCTGAAATTCCGTAAAATAGAATTATCGTTTATACAGATGAAAATGAGGCGTGTTTTACTGCCATTATTTATGGTTTGCAGCCTTATGGTATCGGCTTTGACCGACCAGCAGGTGATAGATTATATAAAGAAACAGTCGGCAGCCGGAAAAACCGAGCAGCAGATAGGGAAGGAACTTCTTGCAAAGGGGGTCACTCCTGATCAGGCAAAAAGAATAAAGGCCAAATACGAGGCACAGCAGAGGGGAGAAGCTGCAGATAGCCGTAACTCTACAAGTGTCAATGGCGACCGCCGTAGAGGCAACTCAGAGAATTCTCGTCAGAAAGATAATGTTTCGACAAGAAGGAATTATGAAAAAGGTGTGTCACAGTCGAGGATACAGGGTGGACCTGTTGATTTCACATCGGCCGATGATTCTTATTATAATAATGATAACAATGGTCTACTTTACGAGAATGTGAATCTTGCCATTGATTCTCTGAACTACAAGGAGATTTACGGTCACAAAATTTTTAACACGCAGGCTTTATCATTCGAGCCAAGTGAGAATTTGGCTACCCCTCAGAACTATCGTCTTGGTCCTGGTGACGAAGTGATTATCGATATTTGGGGCACATCTGAAGATCATTTGCGTGAGATGATATCTCCGGAAGGGAGTATAATGATAGCACAGATTGGTCCGGTTTATCTTAACGGGATGACTATCAGTGATGCCAACAAGCATATTAAGAACGCTTTTTCACGTAAATACGCAGGAATGAGCGAGGCCGAGACCGATGTGCAGGTCACTCTCGGTCAGGTGCGCACGATACAGGTCGATATTCTTGGAGAGGTTGCCACTCCTGGCACTTTCCGTATGTCGCCGTTTTCGTCAGTATTCCATGCGCTTTATCTGTCAGGAGGGATAAATGATATAGGTTCACTCCGTAACATCCAGGTGCTGCGCAACAATAAAAAAGTGGCAGGTGTCGACATATACGAATATCTTTTCAATGGGAAAACCAATGGAAACATACGTCTTCAGGAAGGGGATGTGATAATTGTACCTCCTTATGAACAGCTTGTTAGCATTGACGGAAATGTGAAGCGTCCGATGTACTATGAAATCAAGCCGGATGAGACCATTAAAACGATTCTTGATTATGCCGGCGGTTTTACCGGAGACGCATATTCAGGAATGGTGCGTCTGGAGCGACAGAGCGGAACAGAAAATGAACTTTATAATATAGAGCGAGGAGAATTCGGTTCCTATCGTCTAAAGGATGGGGACATGATAACAGTGGGTACCATACTTGACCGTTATGCTAACAGGGTTGAGTTGAAGGGTGCTGTATATCGCCCCGGAATGTTCGCCATAGGGCGTGATATCCGTACTGTGTCTGACCTGATACGTAAAGCAGATGGGCTTACAGATAATGCTTATGACGACCGTGTGCTGCTTTACCGTGAGGGCCCTGACATGCAGCTACAGATAATTGCTCTTGACTTGAAGAACATTATGGCAGGGATTTCACCTGATGTGGAGCTTAAGCGTAATGATATAATCGAGATTTCAAGCATTGATGATCTTACCGACCGTGGAGATATCACAATCGCCGGACAGGTGACCAATCCCGGGACGTATCCTTATGCGGAAAACATGACGGTCGAGGACATTATACTTCAAGCCGGAGGTCTGCTTGAAGGAGCCTCCACTGCGCGTGTCGATGTGTCACGCCGAATTGTAGACCCCACCTCTGTGACAGCTACACAGCAGCTTTCGCATGTGTATTCCGTGTCGATAGACGGTGGATTTGCGGTAGGAAAGGGTGAACATTTTGTCCTTAAACCGTATGATCGTGTAGTGGTAAGGAAATCTCCAGGCTATGGAGCTCAGACCACTGTTGAAATTAACGGTGAAGTACTTTTTGATGGAGAGTATGTACTACAGAGACGTAATGAACGAGTTTCGGAGCTTGTGAAACGCGCCGGAGGGGTGATTGAAGGAGCCTATATAAAAGGAGCAAGTCTTTCTCGCAAGCTTACAGAGGCTGAATATATTGCCCGAAAGGAAACTTTGCGCCTGGCAATGGCTAACAATCAGGCGGGTCAGGCTGATTCTCTTGCCCTTAGCAAGATTGAAGTTTCTGATACATATAATGTGGGTATCGATTTGCAGAAAGCTCTTAATAATCCGGGGTCTACTTATGACCTTGTGATGCAGCCTGGAGATGTGCTTTATGTACCACAGGAACAGAGTACTGTAAAGATAACAGGAGATGTGATGTTCCCTAATGCTGTGGTGTATGAGCCGGGAAAGAAACTGAGCTATTATATAGATCAGGCTGGAGGCTATGGTCAGCAGGCTAAAAAGGGAAAGGCTTTTATTGTCTATCTCAACGGAACAGTTGCCAAAGCAAAGAAGAATACCCCGATAGAGCCGGGTTGTCAGATTATTGTGCCGAGCAAACCTAAAAATAGCGGTACGGACTGGACCAAGATTCTTACACTCGCAACAAGCTTCACTTCTGTAGCTACAATGGCTGCCACAATCACTAATATCTTTAAGTAAATTCATAAGCCCGATGCAGGAAAATGATATAAATAAGAGCCAGGAAGAGGAGATGGAGATCGATCTTCTTGAACTTGCAATGACTCTTTGGAAGAAACGCAAAAAATTGGCTGTCTGGAGTGCTTGTGGAGCAGTGTTCGGTCTGGTTGTTGCGTTCAGCATCCCTAAAGAGTATGCTACTTCGGTAAAGCTTGCTCCCGAAGTGGCAGATTCCAAGGGTGGAGGTGGCAGTCTTGGCGCATTGGCGTCAATGGCAGGCTTTTCTATGAGCTCATCATCTGGAGCAGATGCTGTGTATCCACAGCTTTATCCGGATGTCGTTAGTTCGGTGCCTTTTACCACAAGTCTTTTTGATGTACAGGTGACAACAAAAGATGACGGCAAAAAAATGACTGTGCGCCAATATCTTGAAAATGAGATTAGGGCTCCTTGGTGGAGTACGGTTATGGGGCTTCCGTTCAAACTTCTTGGAGCATTGCGTAGCAATGATGAGCCTGCCGAGGGGAAGAAACTTGACAATTTTCAGCTTACTGTAGAAGAAAATGGTCTTGTAGAGGCTCTTAATCAGCGGGTTTCTGCGTCAGTCGACACAAAAACGAGTGTTGTTACAATAGATGTGAATATGCAGGATCCCCTTGTGTCGGCTGTGCTTGCTGATACAGTGGTGGCTCGCCTTCAGGAATATGTGACAAACTATCGTACAAACAAGGCTCGTAATGACCTGGAGTATGCTTTGAAACTTAATGAGGAGGCTCAGAGCAATTATTACAAAGCACAGCAGCGTTATGCCGACTATCTTGACAGGAACCAGGGGCTTGCATTCCACTCGGCTCAGACTATGCAGGATCGTCTTGAGAATGAGGCGACTCTCGCTTTCAACCTGTACAATCAGACAGCCCAGCAGGTACAGAAGGCCCAGGCTAAAGTGCAGGAGAACACACCTGTATATGCCATAGTGACTCCGGCAACTGTGCCTATCCGGGCAATGAGTCCAAAAAAAGGTCTGATTCTTGTCGGATTTACATTTCTTGCTTTTGTGGCTTGTGCCGCTTGGATATTACTGATATCTCCACTCCTTGAGGATTATAAGAAAAAACTGGCAGAAGGTGGCGAAAAGCAACAAACGGATTGTGCAGAAGAGTAACTCACAAGAAATTGGCAGATAAGAGGAATGTCTCTCTTACGGATTTTTATTTCAATTATTATCGCGTCAGGCTCCGGCATTTCACATGCTCAGGTGTCTGACGTGCTGTCATTCATGATTTCATCAGAAAATCATGAGAAACATGATGAGATATCCGAAAAAGCGGATATCAGCAGTATTCTGTCTGCAATCTCTCATTCTGAGGATGTAAAGATATCGGCAGTGAGTCCGCTGAATTATATATCACATGCCTACTCGGGATGTGGATATCATAAGTCAGGGATTATTGGCAATAATGGGATAAAAAGCACGGTCCCTTATCCTGGATATATTGGGGCTCTAAAAGGTATGGAATGGGGACGTATCACCTCAGGTTTTGGCTATCGACCCAACTTCGGAAGAATGCACAAAGGGATAGATGTGGCAATGAATCCCGGAGACACTGTATTTGCTCCGCTTTCGGGTAGGGTTGAAAGAGTGGATTATGAGGCAAAGGGATATGGGCGTTATATCGTCCTTATTCATGATGATGGAATGGAGACGCGATATGCCCATTTGAAGATGTCGATAGTCTCGCCCGGAGATTATGTGGTTGCCGGGCAGGCGATAGCCCTGAGTGGAAATTCCGGAAATACTACAGGTCCACATCTGCATTTTGAGACACGATATAGGGGCGAGGCTATTGATCCAAGAACGGTATTTTATTTTGCCTCGGGATATCCTGTCGGCAAGCCGTCATCAATCGCTTCTGATTAAATCTTCAAAATTTGTTCATCCCCAAAGCCGAAGCTATTTTGTGGAATTTATTTCCTCATATTCGAGCGTTGCTAATTCCCATAGCGACATTGCGTTTTCGAGCTGCTTTGTTGTGGCTGCATGGCGATCGTAGATGTCGGAAGGAAAGCTTCCTGTAGATATTATTGATTCTATATCTGCCACTTCTTGTTCCAGCCGGCTTACTTCAGACTCTGCCTCATCCATTTTCTTTTTCGCTTTTCTGACAATTTTTTCATGTTCACGCTGTTCTGCATAGGAGAGCTTTCGTGTCTGTGTCTGAGTGTTGGGGCCATCCGAAGGTTTTTGCTCAGACTTTTTTGCAGAAGGCTTTTCAGTAGGTGTAGTTGAACGTTCAAGTTCTGAAAGAGAGGCGAGTTTTTTCTTTTCAAGGAATTCGTATATACCTCCGAGACATTCTTTTACTTTCCCTCCACCGAATTCATAAACCTTTTCCACCAGACCGTCAAGGAATTCACGGTCGTGGCTTACGACGATGACCGTGCCGTCAAATTCTTTTATGGCATTTTTAAGAATATCCTTGGTCTTCATGTCGAGGTGATTGGTGGGCTCATCAAGAATGAGAAGGTTGACAGGTTCGAGAAGAAGCCTTATCATTGCCAGTCGGGTCTTTTCTCCTCCGGAGAGCACTTTCACTTTCTTGTCGGAAGCCTCACCGCCAAACATGAATGCACCGAGAATGTCGCGTATCTTGGTACGGATGTCACCTACAGCAACTCTGTCGATTGTGTCAAAGACTGAAATTTCCTCGTCAAGAAGTTGTGCCTGATTCTGTGCGAAATAACCGATTTTGACGTTATGTCCTATTTTAAGATTGCCTGTAAATGGTATTTCTCCCATTATGCATTTGACAAGGGTGGATTTTCCCTCACCGTTTTTACCGACAAACGCCACTTTCTCACCGCGCTTGATGGTGAATGTCGCATTGTCAAATACCTGATGTAGCCCGTATGCTTTCCCCACATTGTCGGCTATCACCGGATAATCGCCTGAACGGGGGGCGGGTGGGAATTTTAGATTGAGATGAGAGGTGTCCACTTCATCGACTTCGATGCGGTCGATCTTGGCAAGCTGCTTGATGCGGCTCTGTACCTGCACGCTTTTGGTTGCCTTGTAGCGGAACCGCTCTATGAAATCCTCTGTTTCCTTGATCATCTTCTGCTGGTTCTGGAATGCGCGCATCTGCTGTTCCAGTCTTTCCTGTCGCAACACAACGTATTTGGAGTAATTTACAGAGTAGTCATAAATCTTTCCAAGGGAGATCTCGATGGTGCGATTGGTCACATTGTCGATGAATGCTCGGTCGTGGCTCACAAGAACTACGGCATTGGCTTTGGTGGTCAGGAAATTTTCGAGCCATTGTATCGACTCTATGTCAAGGTGGTTGGTGGGCTCGTCGAGCAGAAGCACGTCAGGACGTGTCAGGAGCAGTTTGGCAAGCTCAATGCGCATGCGCCAACCTCCGGAGAATTCTGATGTGGGGCGGTTGAAGTCCTCACGGACGAAACCAAGTCCCATGAGAGTCTTTTCCATTTCAGCTTCACAATTCTCGCTTTCCTCCATGGCGATGCGGTCGGTGAGTGCTGTCATGGATTCAATGAGATCCTGGTACTCCGTCGATTCATAATCGGTGCGGGAGGCGAGTTCGTTGCTCATGCGGTCCAGGCGAGCGTGCATCTCATGGATGTGGCTGAAAGCTGTGCGCACCTCTTCAATGACAGTAGCGGTATCGCTTATTGTCATATGTTGTGGAAGGTATCCTATAGTTGTGTCGTGTGGAGTGGCGACGCTACCGGACGTCGGTTTCTGTAAACCGGCTATAATCTTGAGCATAGTTGATTTTCCTGCACCGTTTTTACCTACAAGCGCAATCTTGTCCTTACGATTTATGATATAGGAAATATTGTCAAAAAGGCATTTAGCCGAGAATTCTACTTTGAGATTATTTATAGATATACTCATGTCAAAATATCTTCTAAATTTTAATACCCTTTACGGTATTTGTCGTCATCCTCATCTTCAAGGATTGACAGATAGGAAGCATAGCGTGATCTGGCGATGAGATTTTCATCAAGCGCGTTCTTCACGGCGCATCCCGGTTCATGTGTGTGTGTGCAGTCGCCATAGCGGCAATCTGCGCCATATCGGAATATTTCCGGGAAATAATGCCCGACCTCATGCTTTTCGAATTCGAGAGTGCCGAATCCTTTGACCCCTGGGGTGTCAATGATGTAGGTCCCTTCAGGCATTTCCGGTACAGCGAACATCTCGGAGAATGTCGTGGTGTGCATTCCGGTATCATGGATGCTGGATATCTCTGCTGTGGCGAGTTCCGCTCCAGGTATTATGTCGTTTATAAGAGTCGATTTTCCTACACCGGAGTTCCCTGAAAACAGAGTGACTTTACTGTCAAGGATCGTTTTGAGTGATTCAAGTCCGTCTCCGTTTTTTGCAGAGACGAGGCACACTTTGTATCCGATGGATTCATAAAGGTATTTTACTGCTGAGAGATATTCCAGTGCTTCCGAATCATTCTCAAGAAGATCTATCTTGTTTATGACCAATACTGCCGGAACACGGTAGGCTTCGGCTGTCGCAAGGAATCGGTCGATGAATGTTGTGGAAGTGGTGGGGTGAAATAGTGTAACTATCAAGCACACTTGGTCAAGATTGGCGGCAAGGATGTGAGCCTGTTTTGACAAATTGCTTGAACGGCGTATGATGTAGTTGTGGCGTGGTTCCACCGATATAATGTATGGAGTGTCTCCTCCAGCAGCATCGGTGACGCTGACAATGTCGCCGACTGCAACCGGATTGGTGGTGCGGATTCCTTTTAGCCGGAAGTTGCCTTTTATTTTGCAAGCCCTGTCGATGCCGTCTGTGGTGCGTACCAGGTAGTTGCTTCCGGTATTCTTTATGACTATACCTTTCATTAAAGACAAAATTACAAAAATTCCATGAAGAATGAAAAAATATTTTCAACCTTTCATGAACCTTTTTGCATCAGGCTATGTTGTAATAATGCATAGCAAAATTACTTTTTCCATTGCAAGAAATGTGATAATGATTGGTTTATTATCAAAGTGGCGACTCCGTGACGGCGTTGCCACTTTGGTGTTTATGTCAAATTTTGTAATTTTGTGTCATGTTGTCAAATCAACAGGTACATGTATAAGCGATGGATAGAAGGCATTTCTGCAAAATAGGAGCTCTCTCATTGGGGGCTGTCGTATTGGGCATAATTAAGGGTTACGCAGCTGTGAACACCCAAAAGGGTGGCGGCAGTTCTGTGATGCCTTGTGATTGCCGAATCTCAGTTGTACGTATGGAATGCTATGAAGATTTGCAGAGCATGTATCTTGATGATCCGGAGGAGGGACCGTGCAGATCATTTCATGTTGGCGAGAAGTGGAATATAAAATCCGGTGATGTATGCCCTCCTGGATTTTGCACGCATGCCTGGGATGCCTTGGTGGCATCTGTGTCTAAGGCGTTGTCATTACGAAACGGCGGGTGCTGTAAATTTTTCAATGATGGGGTGAGGGTGGTGTCATGTCCGGATGGTTCTCGGCCGGTGATTTTCAGAGTTGAGATCAACGCATGAACGGATGTTTCGCATCAGGATCGGGGATGAACGATTCATAGGTTGAATCACTATAATAGACCACGATCCCTGTAACCCTTCTGTCTTTCCCTTGAACTGTTGTTTTAGGTTTGGATTGAGGCATCGGTGCGTCCACACATTGGGCAGGCCGAGATGCATGTGGGTCGGCAGTGGCTGCCTGATGTGAGAATGAAAAAGTATTGTTGCCAAACGAAAATTCCTCGCTACTTTCCTGGATTTCCGCACTTTCAATTGTGCCTGTTTTTTCTGGTTGAGATTCTTTATCAGAAAACAAACCCTCATCAATTGTCTCAGCCGGTTTATTGTCAAGTATTTGAATCTCTGAAATGTCTTTTTTGAGAGCGTTTTCAGGCTCTGACGTTGCAATATTTCCTTCCGTTGACATATCCCCTTCGCCAAACATCAACCACGTCACAGAAAGATCAGGGTAGGTGAAGTGTATTTTACCTATGATTTCGTCGCTCACTTTTTTGTTTCGTCCTGCAAGCAATTGAGATGCTGTGGGGCGGGGTATGTCACACTCATCGGCGAATTGGGTAATGCCGATACCACGTAGCGTGAGGTATTGTTTGAGTCTGGAAACAAGATCCATGAGTTTACAAACTTAGAATTTATATTTGTTATTCGATGTGCAAATGTAATTATAATATTTTAAACTGCAAAATTTATTAATGAAAAATATAGTGTTTCGTTTTACAATCACAGATTCGGCATTGAGAACTAAAAGTGGAATAAGTGTTAATTTTAAGATTTGCAATTGCATAACACAAGGAAGTCAAAAAAGCGCAATACTAAAGTGGAACTTTAATTGATAGTTTGTATGCGCTGTGAAACAGATGATGTTTATTGCGGGTATTAGG
>OFFU01000364.1_pt1 | contig 50202 bp, 42 predicted proteins | sample 1521451 | NCBI WGS metagenome assembly OFFU01 (sample SAMEA3504106, study PRJEB24116) | mouse gut metagenome | biome: mouse gut; feature: mouse-associated habitat; material: faeces | place: Denmark | collected 2011 | reverse complement strand
GATGCCGTTACTGAGGTGGCTGCCGCGACTAAGGGTCCGCGGGTGATAGGCAAGATAGAGCTTGACTCCAGGAATAATCCTATAGTATCCAAGCCTGAGGAAAAGGATGCACCGAAAGCTGAGGCCCCGAAGGCGGAGGATGTGAAGCCCGCCGTGCCTGAGAAGCCCGCCGAGGCCCCGAAAGCCGAGGCCACCAAGGCGGAAGCTCCGAAGGCAGAGGAAGTGAAACCTGCTGAGCCTGAGGAAAAGGAGGCGCCGAAAGCTGAGGCCCCGAAGGCGGAGGAAGTGAAACCCGCCGAGCCTGAGAAGCCAGTGGAGTCTCAGAAGCCCGCCGAGGCACCTAAGGCGCAGCATGCTCCGAAAGCTGCCGAGCCTGAGAAGAAGGCTGCGGCTCCCAAGGCAGAGGCACCGAAGGCTGCGGCTCCAGAAAAGAAGGCTCAGGAGCCTGCACCTGCTGCCGCACCTGCTTCGGGAGAGCCGGAGTTGTTCCGCTACAGTCCGGAACCTCAGGTGACAGGTCCGAAGGTGATAGGGCATATCGACCTTGCCACTCTCAACCAGTCGACCCGTCCGAAGAAGAAGACCAAGGAGGAACGCCGTGCCGGCAACCGCCAGGGTCAGGGAGCGCAGGGTGCAGGGAATGCAGCCGGCGGTAACAGCAATAACCGCAAGAAGCGTCAGCGCATCGGCGGAAAGGAGAAGGTGGATATCGAAAAGGCCGGCAACCAGCCAGGCGACAATAACAATAGCCGTGGCGGCAACAACGGAGGCGGCAATAACGGAGGCGGGAACCGTGGCGGCGCAAACCGCGGCGGGAATGACCGCGGCCGCGGAAAGGACCGCAACAAGCGTCCGGTGCACACCGAGGTGAACGAGGAGGATGTACAGAAGCAGGTGCGCGAGACTCTCGCCCGCCTCACCTCCAAGGACAAGGGTCAGAAGAAGGGCGTGAAGTGGCGCAAGGAGAAGCGTGAGGCTTTTGCTTCCCATGCCCGCGAGGCTGCCGAGGAGGCAGCAGCAGAGAGCCGTGTGCTCCAGATCACGGAGTTCGTGACTGCAAATGACCTTGCCGTGATGATGGATGTGCCCATCAACAATGTGATAGCTACCTGCATGAACATCGGTGTGATGGTGTCAATCAACCAGAGGCTCGATGCGGAGACTATAAATATAGTAGCCGAGGAGTTCGGCTTCAGCACCGAATATGTGTCGGCTGAGGTGTCGGATGCCATCAATCAGGAGGAGGACAGCGAGGATGAACTTACCAACCGTCCGCCTATCGTTACTGTGATGGGCCATGTGGACCACGGCAAGACATCGCTCCTTGACTATATACGCAATGCGAATGTGATAGCGGGCGAGGCCGGAGGCATAACCCAGCACATCGGCGCATACAATGTGAAGCTTGCCGACGGACGCCATATAACTTTCCTTGATACTCCGGGCCATGAGGCGTTTACCGCTATGCGTGCCCGCGGAGCCAAGGTTACCGACCTGTGTATCATCATTGTCGCTGCGGATGACAATGTGATGCCCCAGACAGTGGAGGCTATCAACCATGCTTCGGCAGCAGGTGTGCCCATAGTGTTTGCAATCAATAAGATAGATAAGCCTGCCGCTAATCCTGACAAGATCAAGGAGGAGCTCGCCCAGATGAATTATCTCGTGGAGGAGTGGGGCGGCAAGTACCAGAGCCAGGATATATCTGCCAAGAAGGGTCTGGGCGTCGATGAGCTTATGGAGAAGGTGCTCCTTGAGGCTGAGATGCTTGATCTGAAGGCTAATCCGGACCGCCGTGCGGTGGGTTCGATCATAGAGTCGTCGCTCGACAAGGGCCGCGGATATGTGGCTACCGTGCTGGTGCAGAACGGTACTCTCCATGTGGGTGACGTGATACTCGCGGGCACTCATTTCGGAAAGGTGAAGGCTATGTTCAACGAGCGTAACCAGCGTATCAAGGAGGCGGGTCCTGCTGAGCCTGCGCTGATACTCGGTCTTGACGGTGCTCCCACTGCGGGTGATACCTTCAATGTGCTTGAGACTGAGCAGGAGGCCCGCGAGATAGCGAGCAAGCGTGTGCAGCTGCAAAGGGAGCTTGGCTTGCGTACCGCTAAGCGTACTACTCTTGAGGAGATCGGCCGCCGCCGTGCGATAGGCAATTTCCATGAGCTCAACATTATCGTGAAGGGTGATGTGGACGGTTCGATCGAGGCTCTGTCGGATTCGCTCATCAAGCTTTCTACCGAGGAGGTGAAGGTGAATGTGCTCCACAAGGCTGTGGGTGCGATTTCGGAGAGCGATGTGACGCTTGCTGCCGCTTCGGATGCCATCATAATCGGTTTCCAGGTGCGCCCGTCGCAGGCTGCCCGCCGTGCGGCAGAGCGTGACGGTGTGGAGATACGCCTCTATTCTGTGATCTACCAGGCTATCGAGGAGGTGAAGGATGCTATGGCTGGCATGCTTGCTCCTGAGATCAAGGAGGAGATCACCGGTACTGCCGAGGTGCTCCAGACGTTCCATATCTCGAAGGTGGGTACCATCGCCGGTGCCATCGTGCGTGAGGGCAAGATCAAGCGTGGCTGTAAGGTGCGCCTGATACGTGACGGTATCGTGCGGTATACGGGTGAGCTTGGTTCGCTCAAGCGTATGAAGGATGATGCGAAGGAGGTGACTTCGGGTTATGACTGCGGTCTGTCGATTGCCGGATATAATGACATCCAGGAGGGTGATATTATCGAGGGCTTCGAGGAGGTCGAGGTTAAGAAGTCTCTTTAGACCAGAGGGCTATAGTTCTGTTGGATTATAAAGACAGGAGAACAGGAGAACTTTGGACCAGAGTACTAAATGGTTTTGGACCATAGGACCAGAGGGCTATAGTTCTGTCGGATGATATAAAGACAGGAGAACAGGAGAACTTTGGACCAGGGTACTAAATGGTTTTTGGACCATAGTACCAGAGGGCTATAGTTTTGTCTGATGATATAAAGACAGGAGGACAGGAGGACGTGAGTGTCTGTATTGAGCTGTTCTCCTGTTTTTTTGCTGTTCTGCTTCTGTTGTTCTGCTGTTTCTGTTGTTTTTTTATTTTTATTGCGGTTGAGATATGATTGTGTTTCTGAATATCGGGTCGAACTGTGGTGACCGTCGGGCGTTTATAGATAGGGCTGTGGAGCTGCTGAGACTGGAGCTTCCGGGGGTGTATGCGGTGTCGGAGGCTATGGAGTCGGAGCCGTGGGGGTTCGAGTCGCCCAACAGGTTTGTTAATGTCGGTGTGGGTGTGAGGACTGTGCGCGAGTATGATCCTCTGGAGTTGCTTGACATTACGCAGAGGGTGCAGGGTGAGATAGATGATGCTCCTCACAGGGATGCCGCGGGGGGATATGTGGACCGGGCTATCGATATCGACATCATTATGGTGGATGATGTGAGGATGGATACGCCACGGTTGACTCTGCCGCATCCGAGGATGAGGGAGCGGGAGTTTGTGATGTTGCCTCTGATGGAGAATATGAGGCAATTGGGATTATGATTTTGTAAATTGTAAAATATTCAATATTTTTGTGGTGTCATAGCGGAGGCTGTGGCATTTTTTTATATCGAGATCAGAGCGTTTTGTGCTTTGTCCTATTGTTGAGAATCGTATAAAAGTTACCCCTGCTACAGATAGTTGTAGCAGGGGTAAATCTTTATAATTATGTGTATATTTTAGCTTGGCGGTCAGTGCTTCAGCTCGACTTTGGTGGTGGGAGGGAGGGTGGAGTTGCGCTCGGCTACTGCGTCGATCACCTCGTGGGCGAGGTGGGCGAAGGCTGTGCCTGTCACGGTGTCGGATAGGGCTATGGGTGAGCCGTTGTCACCGCTGTCGGCGATGGAGCCTACCAGGGGTATCTGTGCGAGGAGACGCACTCCGAGGTGCTCGGCGAGGCGTATGCCACCTTCGCGACCGAAGATGTAGTAGCGTTCGTCGGGGTGGGGTGCGGGGGTGAAGTATGCCATGTTTTCGACGAGCCCGAGGATGGGGACGTTGACCTTTTCGTCACGGAACATGGAGATGCCTTTGCGTGCGTCGGCGAGCGCGACTTCCTGTGGTGTGGTGACTACGACTATGCCTGTCATTCCGAGTGTCTGGACGAGGGTGAGGTGTATGTCGCTTGTGCCTGGGGGCATGTCGATGAGGAAGTAGTCGAGTTCGCCCCAGTCGGCTTCGGCTATGAGCTGCTTGAGGGCGTTGGATGCCATTGAGCCGCGCCACATCACAGCTTTGTCTTTGTCGACGAGGAATCCTATTGAGAGGACCTTTACGCCGTAGCGTTCGATGGGGATTATCATCTGGCGTCCGTCGACTTCGTGGATGTAGAGCTGTTCATCCTCTATGCCGAACATTTTGGGGACCGAGGGGCCGAAGATGTCGGCGTCGAGGAGCCCTACTCTGTAGCCTTCGCGGGCGAGGGCTGTGGCGAGGTTGGCTGCGACGGTGGATTTGCCTACACCACCCTTGCCGGAGGATATGCCTACGATGTTCTTCACACCAGGGAGTATGGGTGCAGGGGCAGCAGGAGCCGGCTGGCGTGCTGCGGTGTGCACGGTGACTGCGACCTGGGGGGATATGTGGGTGTGTATGGCTGCTTCGGCAGCTTTTGCCACTGACTTCATGAAGGGGTCGGTGGGCTTGTCGAAGATGAGGGTGAAGCTTACGGTGTCGCCGTCGATGCGAATGTCGTCGGCAACCATTGAGTTCTCTACTATGTTTTTGCCGTTGCCTGGGTAGCGCACTGTGGCGAGTGCCTGGGTGATGAGGGTAGGGTAGAGGGTCATAGCTTAATACTTGGTCGGGGTGATGGGGATCAGTGATGGATGTGGGTCATGAGCCTTGGAGGGTGCCGCGTCCGAATGAGCGGTATGTGTCAGGCTCTATGTCGAGATCGGGCTCGGAGAGGGTGGCTTCGGGGGGGAGGTGCCAGGATATGTATTTGCTCGGGATCCCTCGCGAGAGCCATTGCTGCTCGTAGTAGGTGGTGATGGGGGGTACCTGTGGGGCGAGGGGGGAGTGGTAGAGGTCGTCGGTGGCGGCGATGAGCGGGAGGGAGTTGTGGCTTATCATTCCTGTGGTGTAGGCGTAGAGGAATGGCGAGTCGGTCTTGAGGTGGATTATTCCTCCCGGGGCGAGCACCTGACGGTATATCTCAAGGAAGTGGGTGCCTGTGAGACGCTTGTTGACTTTCTTCATCTGTGGATCGGGGAATGTGATCCATATCTCGGACACTTCTCCGGGGGCGAAGAAGTGTGGGAGGAGATGGATGGAGGTGCGAAGGAAGGCGACGTTGGAGAGACCCTCGTCGCATACCTGGCGGGCTCCGGTCCACATGCGTGCCCCTTTGATGTCGATGCCTATGAAGTTGCGGTGGGGGTAGGTGCGTCCCATGCCGACGGCGTATTCGCCTTTGCCGCATCCGAGTTCGAGGGTGATGGGAGCGGGGTTGTGGAAGACGTCCTCATTCCACCTGCCCCTGAGGGGGCAGGTGCCTGTGGCTTTGAGGTCGGCAAAGGGGTACTGGTGGACGCATGGAAGCGTCTCCATTTCGGCGAACTTCTTGAGCTTGTTTTTTCCCATAGGATGTCCGTGGTGGTAAGGGTTTTGGCAGAGGGCTGCTTGTCAGCGTCGGCGGTTGCGGCGCTGCTGCTCGCGGAGCATTGCTTCCTGCTGTTTCTGCGCTTCTTCGAGTTTTGTGGCCATCCAGCCTTTTTTCTTGGGCTTTTTGGCGTTTTCAGCCATCTTGGCTCGCATCTTCTCCTCGGATACGACCTTGCGGAAGATGAATGTCATGATGATTGTGATGAGGAGTGACAGGAGGTAGTAGTAGCTGAGGCCTGCGGCGTAGTTGTTGAAGATGAACAGGAACATCAGCGGCATGAGGTACATCATCCATTTCATTCCGGGCATACCGGAGGATGCCTGGGTCTGCATGTTGAGGTAGGTGTACACGATGTTTGTGATGGTCATGAGGAGGCAGAAGAGGCTTATGTGGTTGCCGAATGTGGATGATATGAGCGGAATGTCGGCTGTCCATGATATTATGGCGTCGGGGGCTGCGAGGTCCTTTGCCCAAAGGAATGACTCGCCGCGGAGCTCTATCGCAGAGGGGAAGAACCAGAACATCGCCACGAGGACGGGCATCTGCAGAAGCATGGGGAGGCATCCCGACATGGGGTTGGCTCCGGCGCGAGAGTAGAGTGCCATTGATTCCTGCTGGCGTTTCATGGCGTTCTCGTTGCCGGGATATTTCTCGTTGATCGCTTTCAGCTCGGGTGCGAGCAGGCGCATCTTGGCTTGCGAGATGAGGCTCTTGTAGGTGAAGGGGTAGAGGATCACCTTTATGAAGATGGTGAGGATGAGGATTATTATACCGTAGTTGGATATGAATGATCCGAGGAAGCTGAACACCGGAATGATGATGAGGGTGCTGATCCACCGGAATATGGGCCATCCGAGGGGTATGAGGTTGGTGAGGTGCATATTCTCGTCGGGGAATATGTTCTTCTCGACATCCTTCATTATGGGGTAGGAGTTGGGGCCGAGGTACATCACGAAGGATGCGGGGTTGGCGAGGGTGGCGGAGTAGTCGAGAGTGAGGGCTATCTCCATCTTCTTGATGTAGTCGGGGTCGTGCTCAAGGATGCGGCTGCTGAGGTCGGCTGCGGCAAAGTTGGAGCGAGCCATGAGGACTGCTGAGAAGAACTGGTTCTTGCAGCTCACCCATTTGACGCGCTGGTTGATCTCTTCGCTGTCGTCGCTCCCTTCGCTGAGGTTGTCGACATCGCCGTCGGGGAACATGTAGTATAGGGCAGAGTTGCGTTCCTCGAATACGCGTCCGGCTTCGAGGCGTCGCATCTTCTGGTGCCAGGTGAAGTCCATTGTCGCCACCGAGGATGGGATGATCGCCTGCATGCCTGACTGTACGACATCTATCCCCACGAGGTAGCTGTCGGGGTGGAGTGTGTAGCGTATGCCCCATGAGGCTCCGTCGCCGAGGTCGAGCATCATTGTGACTGTGGAGTCGTTCTCCACTACCGGAGTGAAGAAGAATTCGCTTGTCTCGAACCTCTGGGTGGCAGATGTGAGGGTGAACGAGTAGGAATCGGTGGCCGGGGCGAGGAGGGTTACGGCTGTCGAGTCGTAGCTCTTGTAGTCGTTGAGCGAAGCGCGTGCTATGGCGCCGCCCTTGTTGGATATCTCAAGTGTGAGGAGGTTGTTGGCGAGGGTCACGGTGGTGCTGTCGCCGGAGAGGTGGCGTGCGAATCCGCGGTATCTTGCGGCTGTCGCGAGCCCTTCACGGAGGTTTCTTACGGCAGCGGCTGCGACCGAGGGTTTCATTGATGCGACATCGTTGGCGAGGAGGGGTGCGACCGGTATCTGCTGTCCGTTTGCCTCGACTGTTCCGGCAACCTGTCCCTGAGCGTCGAGGGTGAGGTTTACGTTGTCGACGTGGAGGCGGGTCAGCCCGATAAGGGTGTCGGACTGTCCGAGCTCGCGTATTGTCGCTGCGATTGATGCTGTTTCGGCAGGGGTTATGGAGTCGAGAGTGAGGTCGCTGAGATCGGCTGCTTTCTGTGTAGCTTCGGCTTCCATGCGTGCGCGTTCCTGACGCTGGCGTTCAAGCTCTTCTGCTGACGGCTTGTTGAGCCACATGAAGCCAAAAATCACGAGGCCCATCAGTAGCAGGCCGGTAAGGGTGTTTTTGTCCATTATCGTTATTTTATCTTTTCGTCTTTATAGGCTATTGCTGATTTCATGAAGTCAAGGAAGAGAGGCGAGGGGGATAGTACGGTGGAGGAGTATTCGGGGTGATACTGTGTGCCGATGTACCAGCGGAGTTGCGGGATCTCGACGACTTCGACCAGGCCGGTGTCGGGGTTCTCGCCAACGCATTGCATGCCCGCTTCCTCGAAGCGGGTGCGGTAGTCGCTGTTGAACTCGAAGCGGTGGCGGTGACGCTCGCTGATGTGGAGTGATCCGTAGGCCGATGCGACTCTTGACCCTTGCCGGAGGGTGCAGCCGTAGGCTCCGAGGCGCATTGTTCCGCCCATGTTGTGGATGCTCTTCTGCTCTTCCATCAGGTCGATGACGTTGTGAGGTGTGTTGGGAGCCATCTCGGTGGAGTTGGCGTCCTTAAGCCCGAGGACGTTGCGTGCGAATTCTATCACCATGCATTGCATGCCGAGGCATATGCCGAAGGTGGGCAGGTCGTGGGTGCGGCACCATTCGAGGGCGACGAACTTACCTTCGATGCCTCTCTGCCCGAATCCGGGGGCTATGACGGCTCCGTCGATGCCTTCGAGAAGGGAGGCGACATTGCCGGGGGTGATCTTTTCGGAGTGGATGTAGCGGATGCTGACTTTCTTTCCGCAGTAGGTGGCGGCCTGGAAGAGAGACTCGTCGATGGACTTATAGGCGTCCTGGAGTTCGACGTATTTTCCTACGAGTCCGATTGTCACGGTGTCGGTGGCAGAGTCCATGCGGGCGAGGAATTCGTTCCATGCGCTCATGTCGGGCTCTCCCGATGGTTCTATGCCGGCTTTACGCATCACGATCTCGTCGAGATGCTGACGGTGCATCAGCACCGGGACCTTATAGATGGAGGGTGCGTCGGCACTCTGCACCACGGCGTCGGGGGACACGTTGCAGAACTGGGCGATCTTTTTCTTCATCGTGGAGGGGATGTCGTGCTCGGTGCGGAGCACGAGCACATCGGGCTGAATGCCGAGCTGCTGTAGCTGCTTCACGGAGTGCTGTGTGGGCTTGGTCTTGAGCTCCTTTGCCGCCTGGATGTAGGGGACGTAGGTGAGGTGGACGCATACGCAGTCGCCCTCAAGCTCCCATCGGAGCTGCCTTACGGCTTCGAGGAAAGGCAGGCTTTCGATGTCGCCTACCACTCCGCCTATTTCGGTGATGACGAAATCGAAGTTGCCAGTCTTGCCGAGAGCCATGACGTTGCGTTTTATCTCGTCGGTGATGTGCGGTATGATCTGTACGGTCTTTCCGAGGTAGTCTCCTCGCCGTTCCTTTTCGATCACGCTCTGGTATATGCGTCCTGTTGTGACGTTGTTGGCGCGGGTGGTGGGTACATTAGTGAAACGCTCGTAGTGCCCGAGATCGAGGTCGGCTTCGTGTCCGTCGACGGTGACGTAGCATTCGCCGTGCTCGTAGGGGTTGAGTGTGCCCGGATCGATGTTGATGTAAGGGTCGAATTTCTGTATTGTGGCCCTGTAGCCGCGAGCTTTGAGCAGACAGGCAAGCGAGGATGATATGATTCCTTTGCCGAGCGAGGAGACGACGCCTCCAGTCACGAATATGTACTTAGTTTCCACGCTGAAAATGTTGGTATAATTGATTAAACAAGTCGCAAAATTACAAAAAAATGTGCAAGTCACGTCAATGAAGTGGGAGGAATTTAGTACCTTTGCCAAAAATATTAATGCTTGAATATGATAAAGAATCTGCTCTTTGACTTGGGCGGCGTGATAATGAATCTTGACCGCGACCGCTGTGTGCGTGCATTCGAGGCTCTCGGCATGCGTGATGCCGATGAGTTTCTTGGTGTGTACGGACAGAAGGGAGCGTTCCTTGCTCTTGAGCGGGGAGACATAGATGCCGATGAGTTCCGCCGGGAGATACGTCCGCTGTTTGACAGGGAGGTCACCGACGAGGAGATTGACAGTGCTTTCAATCAGTTCCTGACAGGTATCCCGCAGGAGCGTCTGAGGGCTCTGAGGCAGCTGAGGAAACGTTACGGTGTGTACCTGCTTTCCAATACCAATCCAATAATGATGAACGGCTTCATAGCTGAACAGTTCCGCCAGGAGGAGGGTATGGAGATGAAGGATTACTTTGACGGCGTGGTGGCAAGCTATGTGGCAAAGTGCTATAAGCCTGACCGGGAGATATTTGACTATGCATGCGAGAAGTGTGGCATAAAGCCTGAGGAGACGCTGTTCTTTGATGACTCGCAGGCGAATGTGGATGCGGCACGAGCCTTGGGGTTCTATGCCGAGCTTGTGGCTCCCGGCACGGAGTTCACGGAGATACTGAGCCGCAGGTAGATGTGCCCACGGTCCAGGGAGCTGCCGAGGCGGCATGCCGTGATAACTTTTCCCCTCATATAATTGTTAGAAAGTCATGAATCTGATAACTAAACAGGACACGTCGGTGCGCCGCATTGCAGCCGTCGGGATGTATGACGGTGTGCATCTGGGTCACCGTTTCCTTATGGATTATCTTGGGGCTGAGGCCCGCAGCCGCGGGCTTGTGCCTTCGGTGGTGACGTTCTCCCGCCATCCGCTGTCGCTTGTGCGCCCTCTTGAGGCTCCTGCTCTGCTCAATACTCTCGAAGAGCGTGTGAGGCTTATCGGGGAGTCGGGGGTGAGGGATGTCATACTATTGAGTTTCAGCGATTCGCTGCGGCGCATGGGTGCCGAGGAGTTCCTGAGGACGCTCAAGAAGAGATATGCCATAGATGCCCTTGTGCTCGGCTTCAACAACCGTTTCGGGCATGACCGGCTTGAGGGTATGGAACAGTACAGGGCTATAGGCGAGCGTGTGGGGGTGGATGTGATTCCGGCTCCGGAGTATCGTGGTGATGCCGCGCCGATCAGCTCCTCGATAATACGCCGTTATCTCACTGACGGACGAGTGGAGGATGCGACGCGAGCTCTAGGCGCGCATTATTCGCTTGCGGGCAGAGTGGTGGAAGGGAAGAGGCTTGGGCGTGCGCTCGGGTTTCCCACTGCCAATCTCATGCCTTCCGCCCCGGAGCAGCTTGTGCCCAAGACCGGTGCCTATGCCGCTTATGTGACCACTCCTGACGGGGTGAGACGCTGCGGCGTGGTGAACATAGGGTACCGCCCTACGGTGAGCGAAGGTGACGCCGGGGGGCATGTGATCTCCATAGAGGCTCATATAATTGATTTTGTGGGATATATCTACGATGAGGAGATAAGGGTGGAGTTTGTGAAATATCTGCGCCCGGAGAGGAGGTTCCCCAACACTGACAAGCTTGCCGCGCAGGTGAAGGATGATATCGCCGCCGCAAGGAAATGCCTCGGGAAACAAGGGGCTTGAATTACGATAATAGATGCAAATGGATAAGGTGAATGATGCTGTGACGGGCTGTAAGCGTCCGCTTTTAGGCATGACCCTGCCGGAACTTGAGGCAGTGGTGAAGGAGGCTGGGCTTAGGCCTTTTGCCGCCAAGCAGATGGCTCGCCGGCTGTATGTGGGGCGTGCCAAGAATATCGACGAGATGACCGAATTGCCCAAGAGCGCAAGGCAGTGGCTTGCCGAGAGGTATACCATAGGCAGGTCGGCACCGAAGCTTGAGTCGCGTTCGGCTGACGGGACGGTGAAGTACCTGTTTGCCACGCGCGGAGAGGGGGTTGACTACCTCACTCACGGCGAAGGTGGACGGGATGTCGAGGCGGTGTATATTCCGGATAAGGACAGGGCCACGCTGTGCGTGTCGTCGCAGGCAGGGTGCCGCATGGGCTGCCGTTTCTGCATGACAGGCAGGCAGGGCTATCACGGAGATCTCAGCTCGGCAGGGATCATCAACCAGATACTTTCCATCCCTGAATCGGAGAGCCTTACCAATATAGTGTTCATGGGTATGGGGGAGCCGATGGATAATGTGGCTGAGGTGCTCAAGGCTGTAGAGGTGCTCACTGCGCCCTGGGGGCTTGCATGGAGCCCGAGGCGTATCACGGTGTCGAGCATCGGCAAGCTGGACGGGCTCAGACGGCTGCTCGACGAGACGAAGGTGCATGTCGCCATCAGCGTGCATTCGCCGTTCCCCTCGGAGCGCGAGGGGCTTATGCCTGTGGAGCGGGCTTATCCCGCCTATAAGGTGATGGAGGCTATGAAGAAGTATGATTTCGCCCATCAGCGCAGGCTGTCGGCGGAGTATATCATGTGGAAAGGTGTGAATGACGATATGCGTCACGCCGAGGCTCTTGCCCGCTTGCTGAGGGGTGTGGACTGCCGTGTGAACCTGATACGGTTTCACGCTATACCGGGATTTGACGGAGAGCCGTCGGACAAGGATGTGATGGAGCGTTTCCGTGACCGCCTGAACTCGCTCGGCGTAATTACTACCATACGTGCATCGCGCGGAGAGGATATCGAGGCCGCCTGCGGGATGCTGAGCGGAGAGAAGTCGGCAGAGTTGTGACCGTGGCGGCACGGTGCCGCGTAAGAATTTCAGGAATTATTATGGAAAGATTCTGGGTGCCGCTGTGCATACTGACAGTGGCAGGTTTCACATTTAATACGTCAGAACTGATCCCGATAGGGCTGCTTAGCGATATAGCGGGGTCGTTTGGCGTGAGCGAGGCTCGCGCCGGTATGCTCATCACGGTGTATGCCTGGGTGGTGGCTCTTATGTCGCTGCCTTTGATGCTGCTTTTTGCCAGGATGGAGTATCGCCGGCTCATGCTTGGAGTTGTGGGCGTGTTCGTGGTCAGCCATATAGCCACGGTGCTCTCCACAGGGTATTATTCGCTGATGGTGTCGCGCATAGGTGTGGCATTGGCCCATTCGCTGTTCTGGTCGATAGCTCCGGCTATGGCTGTCGCTGTGGCTCCGAAATCAAGGCGTGCCACGGCGTTGAGCGCGCTTGTGGCAGGCGGCGGGGTGGCTCTTGTAGCGGGTCTGCCTCTGGGGCGTGTGCTCGGTATAGTGGCGGGATGGAGAATGACGTTTGCCGCCCTCGGAGTGCTTGCCTTCCTTGTGCTTATGGGGCTGTGGCTAAAGTTTCCTACTATTGAAAAAGGTGAGGAGTCCGAGTCAAGGAGGGATATGCTCCGGGATCTTGTGAGGTGCAAGCCTCTGATAGCTATATATATAATAACAGCCATGATGGTGACCGGGCATTATACGGGCTACAGCTATGTGGAGCCGTTTTTGCTCCAGGTGGCAGCCATGCCCGCGGGTGTGGTGACAGTGACGCTGTCGCTGTTCGGCTTTGCCGGGCTTGCCGGCAGTTATATTATATCGAGGTATTACGGCCGGTATTCGCGTGCGCTCATAACCGGTGCGTGCTTCGGGCTTCCGGCGATGATGGCTATGCTGCTTCCGGTGACGTATGCCGCGCCGTTGCTGATATCCTGTGTGTGCGTTGCCTGGGGATTGTGCATGACTGTGTACAACATAGCGTTCCAGAATGAGATTGTGACGCTGTTTCCGAGGGATTCGGCTGTGCCGATGAGCCTGTATTCAGGCATCTTCAATCTCGGGATCGGAGCCGGAGCCTTTGTTGGCGGGGTGGTGTCGGACCATGGCATGATGTCCGATATAGGATATATAGGCGGCGGGATCGCGCTCGCGGCCGCTGTGTATTGCTATCTCAGGTATATGCCGCTGAGGAAGGGTGATTTCGGAGGAAGGGTGATTCATGCCGAAAACTGAAATGCCGTGACGGAAAGGTGTGAAAGGCGGGGGCTGAAAAGTTGTAGATTAGAGTGGTTTTTAGTATTTTTGCGGTAAATTCCTGTGATCTGAATGAAAACACTCCGTATAATTCTCCGGCCTCTGGCTATGCTTGCATTCCTTCTCGCAGTGGCAGGATGCACGATCAGTTATAAGCTCAACGGTGCTGCCATAGACTATAATGTGTACAAGACAATCTATGTGTCGCAGTTCCCGATACGAGCTGCGCTTGTGTATCCTCCTTTGCAGCAGACCTTTGAGAATGAGCTGCTGGACTATATATCGCGCAACACCCGCCTGCGGACAGTGGATTCGGGCGGTGATCTACAGCTTGAGGGCGAGATCACGGGGTATTCGCTTTCGCCTCAGGCCGTGACTGAGAATGCATATGCGTCCAAGACCAGGCTTACCATACAGGTGAGGGTGAAGTATATCGACAATAAGCAGGAGGGCAAGGATGTGGACCAGACATTCAGTGCATATAGGGATTTCGATTCGAGCGAGATGCTTACGGATGTGCAGGATGAGCTGTGCAGCCAGATATCCAAGGAGCTGGTGGACCTGATATTCAATGCTACTCTCGGTAACTGGTAGGCGGGATTATGGATGAGCATTTGAGCCGTATATTGTCGGTGCTTTCCGATGGGAGTGTGCCGCCGGCAGCCCAGGATGTGGAGGCTGTGACGAAGAGGTATGATTTCTTCTATCTTCCGGCTGTGCTTGCCTTGCGTCATGGAGCAGGGAGCATGGATGCAGGATTGCGGCAGAGGCTTATAGAGCAGATAGCCATGAACTGTCCGGATCTCAGGATGGGTTTCATGCTCACGGATGTCGCCTATGAGGAGTGGGCGCATTTCTATCCCGCATGCCGCGCGGAGGTGAACACGAGTGACGCGATATCGAAGTTTCTTGAGACCTACGGCCGCTATGACCCTCGTGAGGAGGCTCTGCTCGAACGCCTGATATTCAATCCCGCGCCCGACTATTCGTCGATGCTCGCCCGCGAGGAGGAGAGCGACCTGCCCACTGTGGCTGACGCCGCCACGGCGGATAATCCGCAGGACGCCCTGATTAATTCGTTCATACTTAAGCATAAGGATGATGAGTCGCAGCTGCTCCCGCGGGAGCAGCCCAGGCATGGTGACGCGCATGCCGCGCGGGGCAAGGAGGAGCCTGTCGCGGCTGAGGAGCATCATGCGCCGAGCCATGCCGCGAGCCCGGCATATGATTCGTCACTTAGTGAGAGCCTTGCGAAAATCTATATCCGCCAGAAGAGATATGACAAAGCGTTTGAAATTATTCACACTCTAAGTTTGAATAATCCAAAAAAAAGTGCTTACTTTGCAGACCAATTGCGGTTTCTGAGGAAGCTTATGCTTAACCGTGAAGCGGCAAATAATAGTAAATAATTTATACCCAACATATTAAATATAGCTATGTACATTGTACTGATCATCCTGACTCTCATCTGTGCCGTGCTCCTTATCTGTGTAGTGCTTGTGCAGAAGTCCAAGGGAGGAGGTCTCTCGTCGTCTTTTGCCGGAAGCAACCAGATCATGGGTGTCCGCCGTACCAACAGTTTTATAGAGAAGCTCACATGGGGTCTTGCAGGCGTGATCTGCGTGCTCGCAGTTCTCTCCACATTCTGTATGCCTAAGGCGATTGTAGGCACTTCACGAGTTAATGCTCCTGCTGCCACCGAGCAGACTGTGCCCGGCAACTTCAACACTCCCGCTCCCGTAAAAGCACCTGAGGCAGCTCCCGCCGCCGAGACAGAGGCACCTGCTGCTACAGAAACACCTGCCGCAGAAGCTCCTGCCACAGCTGAATAAGAGACGCTACCAAGCGGTGACAGAAACACATATAAGCCTGCACTGACGCGCTGTGCCTTTTCACGCGGGTCGGCGTGGGCTATAAGTGTATATGAATAAATGCCGCAAGAGAGGATAATTAAAACAGGAGGGAGCCGACTGCATTTGGCCCCCACAAGCGAAATCAAGGTATATGAAAGAACTCTGGAGCCTGTTCAGGCGGTTTGTGCCTCCTTACAGGAAATATCTCATACTCAATATATTTTTCAATGTCCTTGCGGCATTCCTGACACTGTTCTCGTTTGCCGTGATAGTGCCTATCCTTGAGATACTTTTTAAGATCAAGGATGTGCAGTACGAGTATTGGGAGATTGGCAGCCATTCCCTGAAGGATGTGCTGATCAATAATTTCTATTACTACACGCAGGACTGCATCCATAACTGGGGGCCTGTGGGGACGCTTATGGCTATGGCGGGCCTTCTCGTGTTCATGACCATGCTGAAGACCGGAGCCACTTATCTGAGCAGCTACTTCGTGATACCGATGCGTGCGGGTATAGTTAGGGACCTCCGTAATTTTGTGTACGAAAAGATTGTGCGTCTGCCCATAGGGTTCTTCACCAATGAGCGCAAGGGTGATGTGATGGCGCGTATGACCGGCGACGTGTCAGAGATCGAGAATTCGATAATGTCGACCCTGGATATGATATTCAAGGACCCGATAATGATAATCGTGTGCCTGTCGATGATGCTTTTCATGTCGTGGCAGCTAACAGTGTTCGTGCTTCTGCTTCTGCCGATAGCGGGTTCTATAATGGGGCGTGTGGGCAAGAGGCTCAAGAGGGCATCGTTCGAGGGGCAGCAGCAGTGGGGCCAGCTCATGAGCAATATAGAGGAGACCCTCGGCGGGCTTCGCATCATCAAGGCTTTCAATGCCGAACAGAAGGTTACAAACCGTTTTCATAGCGGTAATCAGGAGTTTTTCCGCATCACACGCAATGTGCAGCGCAGGCAGTCGCTTGCCCACCCGATGAGCGAGTTTCTTGGCACCATAACCATTGCCATAGTGCTTGTGTTTGGCGGAACACTCATCCTCAGCGGGACCTCGGGGATGAATGCCGCCTCGTTCATATACTATATGGTCATTTTCTATTCGGTGATCAATCCTGCCAAGGATCTGACAAAGGCAATGTACAGCATACAGAAGGGCCTGGCGTCGATGCAGCGCGTGGATGCCATATTGAATGCCGTCAATCCCATCTCTGATCCGGAGAAGCCTGAGACAATCAAGGACCTGAAGGGTGAGATAAGGTATGAGAATGTGACTTTCGGATATGACCCTGAGGTGCCTGTGGTGAAGGGTGTGAGCCTTTCGATCAAGCCGGGAGAGACTGTCGCCCTTGTGGGTCAGAGCGGTAGCGGAAAGTCGACTATGGCCGACCTGCTGCCGAGGTTCTATGACATCAATGGCGGTTCGATAAAGGTGGATGGGCATGACATACGCAATCTGCGTGTGCATGATCTGCGCGGAATGATGGGGAATGTGAATCAGGAGGCGATACTGTTTAACGACACTGTGTTCAACAATATAGCCTTCGGAGTGAAGAACGCTACTATGGAGCAGGTGATCGCTGCTGCGAAGATAGCCAACGCACATGAGTTCATCATGGCTACCGAGGATGGATACAGCACCAATATCGGCGACCGCGGATGCCGCCTGTCGGGCGGTCAGCGTCAGAGGATCTCAATAGCGCGTGCCATACTCAAGAACCCGCCTATCCTGATACTTGACGAGGCTACATCGGCTCTTGACAGCGAGAGCGAGAGGCTGGTGCAGGAGGCCCTGGAACGTCTGATGAAGGACAGGACCACGCTTGTGATAGCCCACCGCCTTTCGACCATCAAGAATGCGTCGCAGATATGCGTGATGCATGAAGGTGAGATAGTGGAGAGCGGCACGCATGATGAGCTGATAGCCAAGAACGGATATTACATGCGGCTTGTGGAGATGCAGTCGATGAAGTAGGCGGATGGTGAGGTGCCTATCGGGGTGTGGAGGCTTTCAGCCCATTGATGACAGCCGATGTGAATCCTGAATGCTCCATGGCGTTGAGTCCGCGTATGGTGAGTCCGCCCGGTGTTGTAACCTTGTCAATTTCTGTTTCGGGATGGGTGCCGGGCTCTTGCAGCAGAGATGCAGCACCTATGAGGGTCTGCACTATCATTTCCTGTGCCAAAGGGGCTCGTATGCCGAGTTCGACACTTCCCTCCATGGCTGCGCGGATGTAGCGCAGGGCATAGGCTATTCCGCATGATGCTATCGAGGTGGCTGCCGGGAGCAGCCGTTCCTCTATGACCATCACTTCGCCCAGCTGGCCGAATGCTTTCAAGGTGAGGGGGCATGTGCCGTTTCCGTTGACCTGGAATGTCATGGATTTGCACAGCGATACAGCAGTGTTGGGCATGACGATGCAGAACGACGGAGACCGGGAGCCGGCGGATTCTTTATGGAGCCATTCATTCAGGTCGGAGATAGTGACGCAGGCAGCCACGACGGCTATTTCGGCGTATGAGTAGTCGATATGATCCTTGATTTCGGTTATCACATCTTTGACGAGCCATGGCTTCACGCACAGGATGACGAGGGATGCATCCCTGACGGCTTCGATGTTGGAGCATGTGGTGGAGGCTCCGGCTTCAGCCAGGGGTGCCAGCCGCCGGGGGGAGGGATTGGCGGCGCAGAGGTCGCCGGGAGATGTTATGAACCGTGGTGCGGAACTGATGAGCCCGCGGGCGATGGCTCCGCCCATTGCTCCAGCACCGATGATGGCTACTTTCATGTTGCTTTGTTATAAGAATGAGATACCGCAAAATTACTCTTTCCTGCTGAGAAATCAAAGTGGGAATGATGGGGCCGGGGTGGAGACAGCGGTAGTGTTGGCTGCTAAATGTTCAAGAGGTTTCTATATACATGTATGGGAATGTGTATGGATATATTTACGGCTCTGCATTATAGTAAGGGTCGGATGCTTGGTGGAGGTGGAAATTTTCATTACTTTTGTAGACCATATGGAATCCGAATTTGATATACATAACAGGTCGAATCCTGACAAGGAGTTTGAGAAGGCTTTGAGGCCTTCGTATTTTGATGCGTTCAACGGTCAGGAGAAGATTGTAGAGAATCTGAAGGTGTTTGTCCAGGCTGCCCGCATGCGCGGTGAGGCTTTGGACCATCTGCTCTTGTTCGGTCCTCCGGGGCTTGGCAAGACGACGCTTGCGGGTGTCATAGCCAATGAGCTCGGGGTGAATTTCAAGGTCACTTCCGGTCCGGTGCTCGACAAGCCCGGCGATCTTGCCGGTATACTGACTTCGCTTGGCGACAATGATGTGCTTTTCATTGATGAGATACACCGTCTGAGCCGTGTGGTGGAGGAGTATCTCTATTCGGCGATGGAGGATTTCCGTATCGACATCATGATTGACAAGGGTCCGGGCGCGAGGTCGGTGCAGCTGTCGCTGTCGCCTTTCACACTGGTGGGGGCTACTACCCGGTCGGGGATGCTGACTGCCCCTATGCGTGCGCGCTTTGGCATCAATTGCCATCTGGAGTACTATAAGCATGATGTGCTTGAGAGGATTATCGCCCGCTCGGCTGCTCTGCTGGGGGTGAAGTGTTCGGCGGAGGCTGCCCACGAGATAGCGATGCGCTCGCGCGGGACTCCGCGTATAGCCAATTCGCTGCTGCGCCGTGTGAGGGATTTTGCCCAGGTCAAGGGATCGGGTGAGATTGATGTGGAGATCGCGAGGTATGCCCTGGAGGCTCTCAACATTGACCGCTACGGTCTGGACGAGATGGACCATAAGTTGCTTCTGACGATGATAAACAAGTTTAACGGTGGTCCTGTTGGGCTTTCTACCATTGCTACTGCCATAGGTGAGGAGCAGGATACCATAGAGGAGGTGTATGAGCCTTTCCTGATAATGGAGGGTTTTCTGCGTCGCACTCCTCGCGGGCGTGAGGTGACATCGCTTGCATACAGTCATCTGAGGCTCAATCCTCCGGCTTCGCAGGGGAGTCTGTTCTGAGGCGGGGGATAGGATAATCGTATATATTTTGGCATGTGCCGTTGAAGTTATGGCTGGAATAAAATCACTTGCAAAGGATACTGCGATATATGGGCTTAGCAGTATAATAGGACGGTTTCTCAACTGGTGTCTGGTGCCGCTGTACACACAGATGTTTCCTGCCGATGAGTATGGCGTGGTTACTTATGTGTATTCGGCTGTCGCGCTTGCGCTTATAGTGCTGACGTATGGGATGGAGACGGGTTTTTTCCGTTTTGCCAACCATGACCGCTACAAGGACCCTCTTGAGGTCTATTCCACGGCACTTATCTCGCTTGGGGTGAGCTCGACGGTATTTGTCGCCATGATACTGTCGTTTATCGGTCCGGTGTCGGATGCACTGCATGCCGGCAGTCATCATGACTATATTGTGATGATGACGGTGGCAGTCGCGCTTGATGCGTTCACGGCTCTTCCTTTCAGCTATCTGCGCTATGCCAAGCGTCCGTTGAGGTTTGCGTCGCTGAGGCTTGTGAACATAGCTGTTAACATAGGTCTTAACCTGTTCTTTATACTCATATGTCCGTGGCTGTGGGAGTGTGCTCCGGGATGGATAGCGTGGTTCTATGATCCGGATTTCGGTATCGGTTATATCTTTCTTGCCAATCTTGTGTCGTCGGTGATGAACGTGGTGTTGCTTGTGCCTGAGCTCAAGGGGTTCCGCTGGCGTTTCAATCCGGCGTTGTGGCGCGAGATGCTTGCGTATTCGGCACCTCTTCTTGTGCTTGGTGTCGCCGGGATCATGAATCAGACTCTCGGTACGCTGTTGATGCCTTGGCTTTATGCCGATAATGCCGAGGGCATAACTGCTGTGGGTATATATGGAGCCAACTATAAGATAGCGATTGTGATGGTGATGTTCATACAGGCATTCCGCTTTGCCTATGAGCCGTTTATCTTCGCTAAGGCGAAGGATCATGGCGAGGACCGCTTGCAGAGCTATCGCGATGCCATGAGGTGGTTCGTGATATTCGGCATGGTTATATTTCTCGGGGTGATGTATTATCTCGACATTCTGCGCCATTTCATTGCGGCGTCGTATTTCAGCGGGCTTAAGGTGGTGCCGATACTCATGGTGGCGGAGCTGTTCTTCGGTGTGTTCTTCAATCTTTCGGTGTGGTATAAGATAACTGACCGCACGGTGTGGGGGATGTGGCTCTCGCTTCTCGGGCTGGTGGTGACTGTGGGTCTGAATGTGCTCCTGGTGCCGCGTTACGGTTACATAGGGTGTGCGTGGGCGGCTTTAGGATGTTACGGTGTGATGATGCTTGCAAGCTATGTTGTCGGACGCCGGCATTATCCTATCGGTTATAATGTGCCCCGTCTGATGCTCTATTTTGTGTCGGGGCTGGTGTTCTGGGTGGTCGGAGAGGTGATAGGGATGGAGGCTCATCCCTGGACCACGATGGCTATGCGTACACCTCTGCTTGCACTCTATGTATTTATGGTGCTCAGGATTGAAGGAGTGAGCCTGCGTTCAATCATACCCTCGCGCCGACATTGAATAATGATAAGACCACACGACCATAGGTCCATATAGGGGGATGGAGATTATGGCAAGCCTAAGAAGAAATATGAGGAGGTGGAGATGCCGGAAAATGAGAATTCCGCAATTTTAGGACTTATATGACCAGAGGACCAAAGGAGGGGAAGACTATAGGACCATAGGGCTATAGGGTTGGTGTAGTGGCGATTATGGCAGTGTGCCGTGCGTTGGTGTGGTGGGCTTGCAAAATGCATCAGATTCCCTGAGTGTATTTTGGTTTTACAGTCGGGGTACCGGATGTGAATAGTTTATGCTATGGCAGAGGAGGGATTATAGCAGGGGAATGTTATGAAGCGGGGGTGGAGTGGAGGGGCCTGAGGGGTTATTTGAGGTGGGTGATGAGGAAGTCGGCGGAGAGGGTGGCGGCACGGTCGAGGTCCTTGGAGAAGCCGTGGTCCTCGGCTTCGAGCTGATGGTATTCGCTTCCTTTCCAGATGTCGTGGAAGCGGAGTCCGTAGGTGTAGGGCGCTACGCGGTCGCCTGTGCCGTGGATTATGCATGCGTGTCCTGTATATGCCGAGGCGGTCTCGTAGATGGGCAGCGAGAATGCTGTGAGCATGTAGTCGCGTCCGAGTTTCTTGCCGTTCCACATCTCGATGTATTCGGGTGGATTGAGCGGGTCGTAGATCTTGCCCATGGTGTTGCCACGGATGGCATCGTCGCGCAGGACTGCTGCGGGTGCCATGAGTACCACACTCCGGACCTTCTTTTTGCCGAGCTTGCCTGCGAGCATGGATGCAACCACGCCTCCCTGGGAGTGGCCTGTGACTCCTATGCTGCTTACGTAGGGGAGCCCTGACACATAGCTGTGCACCTTGATGGCGTCCTCGATCTCGTTGGGCACGGTCATGTCGATGAATTCGCCTTCGCTTTCGCCGTGGCCGTTGAAGTCGAAGCGTATGGAGGCTATCCCTGCTGAGAGTAGCTTTTCGGCTATCATCTTTTCAAGCGGGGAATCCTTGCTTCCCATGAAGCCGTGCATGATCATCACCATAGGGCATTTCTGCCCTTGCCGCAGGTCGGGGGTCTCGATGACAGCCGAGAGGTTGCCGTGCGAGCCGGGGATCATCAGTCGTTGGGTCTCTGCCCGGGAGAACAGTGTAGCCAAGATCAGGAGGCAGAGAGTCAGGGGGAGGCGCATGTGTAGGTCTATTTGAAGAGGTGTGAGTATTTGTCAAGAAGTCTGGTGAACTCGGGATTGGAGCGTAGGGGGGCGCAGTTGATGTTCGCTTCCGAAGCCTTGGTCCAGTTGTGGTAGTTGGCGTAGCCTTTTTCGAGCGATGTCTCCATGCATCGGAGGGCGCGTTCGGTCATGCCGGTCTGTGAATAGTAGCATGCGGCGTAGTAGTTGACCATTCCGTCGAAGTCGTCGGCAGTGTCGAGGATGCGTTCCATCCAGTTGTCCGCCTGTTCCCTGCGGTCGAGTGAGAGGAGGGCAAATCCACGGAGCGACTGCACGTTGTCGAAGTCGAAGTCCATGTCGAGCACCATTTCGTAGGCTCGTTCGGAATTGGCGGCCTGCTTGCGGAAGTCGCCGAGCACCCATCCGCGGAGGATCTGTATGTAGGGGTTTTCGGGGTTGACCATTGCGGCTTCGCTTAGGGCGATTGATGCGCCGGCGGGCTGTCCGAGAGCTATTTCGGCGAGAGCTTTTGCCTCAAGAGCATCGATTGATTCCGGAGATTTTTCGATGGCCTTGTCGGCAGCGTCGAGTGCAGCCTGGTTGTCGCCCATTGCCCGCTCGATACGTGACTTGAGCACGTAGTAGAATGCATTTTCGTCGGTGGCACTTATGGCGTAGTCGGCGTTAAGCAGGGCGCGGTCGTAGCGTCCGAGGTAGTAGTAGCATTCGGCGAGAGCACCGTTGAGCCCGGGGTAGGAATCGAGGTTCTCGTTGATGATCTTGTCGTAGTCGGCTATAGCTGCGAGATAGTTGCAGTGGCCCTGGGCTATCATTGCACGTATGAAGTAGAACATGCCTGTGCGCGGGGCTTTGCTGATGGCTGACGAGAGTCCAGCCATGACGGTGGGGTAGTCGGTGCGGGACATAGCCACAAGATGGCTCAAGGCACGCGCTGTGCTCTCGTTGTCGACCGATATGGCTGATATGTAGTCCTCCACGGCACCCTGGCGGTTGCCCATGAGGTCGCGCACGGCGGCGCGTCCGATGAATATCTCACTGTTGTTTGGTGTCATTGCCACGGCACGGTCGGCGAGATCGTTGGCGGTCCCGAGGTTGTTCTGCTTTACCGCGACCTTGGCTTGTCCGAGCAGGGCATCCTGGCTGCGGGGGTTGAGACGCAGCATGAGGTAGTAGTCGGCGTTGGCTTCGGGGTACCGTCCGAGCTCATAGAGCACGTTGGCACGCTGGTAGATGGTGCCGTAGTCCTGAGGTGACATCTTGAGGACTGTGTTGAGGTCGGCGAGTGCGTCCTCATATTTCTTCTGACGCTGATATATCTTTGCGCGCAGCTGGTATGCCGGGTAGCGGGACTCGTCATCGTCGGGGGCGTAGTATTTCATAGCTGTGTTTATGTCGTCGAGGGCTTTGATGTAGTCCTGATGGGCATAGTACAGCCCTGCGCGGCGCACGAGAGTCTCCGGGTCGCGCGGGTCCTCGTCAAGGAGTTCGTCGAAGGCTTTCATCAGAGCCTGTGACATGGGGTCGTCATAGCTTTGTGCGCTTGCCGAGATTGCAGCAACGGATATGAGGAGTGATAGTGTGATGGATCTGATGTTCATTGTGAGTATAGGGTGTGATGATGTCTGATGGAGGTGTGATTATAGAGTGTTGATTACAGAGCGTATTGCCGAGAGGTTGCGCAGGAGCTGGGGGAGACGGTCGAGCGGGAGCATGTTGGCACCGTCGCTCTTTGCCACGGACGGGTCGCGGTGGGTCTCAAGGAATATGCCGTCGACGCCTGTTGCGATCCCGGCTCTGGCTATTGTCTCGATGAGGTCGGGTCGGCCGCCGGTGACTCCCGCCGGCTGGTTGGGCTGCTGAAGGGAGTGGGTTATGTCGAGGATCACCGGGGCTCCGAAACGCTGCATTTCGGGGATGCCGCGGTAGTCAACGATAAGGTCCTGGTAGCCGAATGAGACACCACGTTCGGTGAGGGCTACGTTGTCGTTGCCGGCGTCGCGCACTTTCTGAATGGCGAACTGCATGGCATCGGGCGAGAGGAACTGCCCCTTTTTTATGTTGACTGCCTTTCCGGTGCCTGCTGCGGCGATGAGAATGTCGGTCTGCCTGCACAGGAAAGCCGGTATCTGGAGTACATCTACATATTCGGCTGCCATCTCGGCTTCGTCTGCGGCATGGATGTCGGTCACGACAGGGACACCGAAGGTGTCGCGGACTTTTGCAAGAACCTTGAGAGCCTTCAGGTCGCCTACACCGGTGAATGAGTCGATGCGTGAGCGGTTGGCTTTGCGGTATGAGCCTTTGAATACGTAAGGGATGCCGAGCTCAGAAGTGATTCTGACGCATTGTTCGGCAATATCCAATGCCATTTCCTCCCCTTCGATGACGCATGGGCCTGCGAGGAGGAAGAACTGGGGGTGTGATGAATATTCCTTGAATGAGAACATATCTTGGGTTGTTGCTGTATATTCTTCAGTGTTCGGGAGAGTGTGAGGAGTCGATGACATGGCATGCTGAGAGAGCGTAGAGGGCGGCTGTCTCGGTGCGCAGGCGGTTGTCGCCGAATGTCGCGGGGACAATCCCGGCTTCGAGCATCAGTGACACTTCGGCCGGGGTGAAGTCACCCTCTGGGCCGATGAGTATCATGGTGTCCTTGTGGGGCGAGTATATGTGTGACAGCTCCCGTCGGGGGACCGAGGGGTCGCAGTAGCCTACAAACCGCTGTGCCTCCGGCATAAGAGCTGCGACCTGACGGAGGGGGGTGAGCGCATCGATGATCGGCAGATGGGCTTTGAGTGACTGCTTCATTGCCGAGACAGCAATCTTTTCGAGCCTTTCTACCTTTAGCTCGCGCCGTTCGCTGCGATCGCAAAGGAGCGGGATGATGCGGTTGACCCCTATCTCGGTCATCTTTTCGACCATCCATTCCATGCGGTCCATATGCTTGGTGGGGGCAACAGCAACAGTGAGTTGCTGAGCCCATGGCAGAGGCTGGAGCCGGGATTCTATTATCTCTACTGCCGCACGCTTGGGATGGGCCTCGACGAGCCGGCATGTGTAGAGGAGCCCGCAGCCGTCAATCGCCTGAAGGGTGTCCCCTTCGGTCATTCTCAGGACTTTTACCGCGTGACGCGAGTCACTCTCGGGGAGGGTGAGGGTCGAGGCTATATCGGGGGCGTAGAATTGGATCACGATTGTGTGGAGGAGGGTTTTAACGGTTGTTCATCCTTGAATATAATCATGAACAGGATTGCAATCACGAGGGCATAGGCGGCGAAGATGAACCATGATGTGGTCCAGCCAGCCTGTTGAGCCTCGGGGGTGGCCTGTGAGAACACGTAGTGGTTGACCACACCCTGAGCGGCGAGGGTGCCTACTGTGGCACCTATTCCGTTGGTCATTATCATGAACAGCCCCTGCGCGCTGGACCGCTGCTCCTTGGAGGTCTGCTGGTCGACGTATAGTCCGCCGGATACATTGAAGAAGTCGAATGCCACGCCGTAGACTATGCATGAGAGGACGAGCAGCCATAGACCGCTGCCCGTGTCGCCAAGCCCGAAGAAGCCGAAGCGCAGCACCCATGCTATCATCGATATGAGCATTACTATCTTTATGCCGAAGCGTTTCAGGCAGAAGGGGATGAGGAGTATGCAGAGAGTCTCGCTTATCTGCGACAGGGATATGAGTGCGTTGGCGTTGCGTGCGCCCCATGTGTCGGCATATTCGGCAATGTCGGAAAACGAGGTGATGAATATGTTGCCGTAGCTGTTGGTGATCTGTAGTGATACGCCAAGGCACATGCTGAATATGAAGAATATGGCCATACGTCTTTCCTTGAATAGACTGAATGCCTTTAGTCCGAGCTGATCGGCGATCGAGCCGGATGCACTTCTGTTAGTGGGGCACTGCGGCATGGTGAGCGCGTAGAGGGCGAGGCAGAAGCTCAGTACTGCCGAGGTGGCGAGCTGATAGGGGTTGGTCTGGAACTGTGTGAAGTTGACGAACAGCATCGAGCATATGAAGCCTACTGTTCCGAACACGCGGATGGGGGGGAAGTAGGTCACTGTGTCGAGCCCGTTGCGGCTGAGGGCGTTGAACGACACGGCGTTGCATAGCCCTATTGTTGGCATGAAGAATGCCACTGATATGGAGTAGAGGGTGAATAGCGGACCGAACTGCACTTCGGGAGTGGTCAGCGCATATACCGCTGCAGCGCCCATGAACAGACCGGCGAGGAGGTGGCAGAGGCTCAGCATACGCTGTGCCTGTATCCAGCGGTCGGCTATGATGCCTACTATTGCAGGCATGAATATGGATACTATTCCCTGAACGGCATAGAACCATCCGATGTGGGTGGCGAGCCCTACCGAGCCGAGGTAGTTGCCTAATGAGATGAGGTAGGCACCCCAGACTGCGAATTCAAGGAACGATAAGGCGGCGAGGCGCGCTTGTAAGGGTCGGATCTTTGACATGGGATATGAGGGAGTGTGTAAAAAGTGTAAAAGTGGATGATAATGCGGCTATTTTCTATATTTTTCCATCTTCTTTGCGGCGTATTATTTCTGCGACGCGGGCTGCTTCCTCGTACTCTTCACGGTCGATGAGGCTCTGGAGTGTCCTGCGCAGCTCTTCGAGGGTGTAGTTTTCGAGTTTGGGTGTGCGTGTCGGTGTGACCGGCGACGGCTCTTCGTCGCGTGCGCGCACCTCGCCGTTGTCGTTGTCGTCGTCATCTGCGGAGGAGCCGGAGGGGTCGTCGGAGAGCTCTTCAAGCTCGAAGCCGGTCTCCGTAAGGATCCCGGGAGTGGTGTATATGGGAGCTCCGGTGCGCATGGCTATCGCCACGGCATCGGAGGTGCGGGAGTCTATGGTGATGGTGCGCTCGCCGTCGGTGAATGTGAGTTCGGAGTAGAAAACTCCATCCTCGAAACGGTATATGAACACTTCGGTGAGCTCTATGCCGAATGCGTGTCCGAGGCTTGTGAAGAGGTCGTGAGTGAGCGGGCGCGGAGGCACTATCCCTTCCATCTTCAGAGCGATTGCCTGGGCTTCGCCGGCACCGATCACTACCGGGATGCGGTAGGGGCCGCCTACCTGAGCGAGTATAAGGGCGTATGCTCCGTTGCGTATCTGGCTGTAGGAGATGCCGAGCACCCTCAGGCGCACACGTTCTGTGTTGCCGCCCTGACTGGAGCTGAGATTGTCAAATATGTCGTTATTGCCGTTGTCCATAATGGTAGCTTACAACATTATGTTTCTCCCGGTGATGATGCCGCTGCCGAGGCATAGGCTGCTGTCGGGGGTGTATATTACTGCGAACTGGCCGGGAGCTATGCCCTGGACCGGTGTTGCGGAGTCTATGAGGTATTCGCTGTCGGAGAGGCGTGTGAGTTGAGCGGAGAGGAATTCAGGTGTGTGGCGGTTCTTGAACGTTATCCTTACCTTGTCGCAGTCAGTACCCCAGGGGTCGCGCGTGAGCCAGTGCATCTCGTCGAGATGGAGGGTTGAGCCATACTGCTTTTCGGTGTCGTAGCCTTGGGAGACGTATACGACGTTGTCGTGGGTGTTCTTCTTGACCACATACCATGGTCCGCCGCTAAGCCCGAGCCCTTTGCGCTGTCCGATGGTGTGGAACCAGAATCCGCGGTGGGTGCCGAGCTTGCGTCCGGTCTCAAGTTCGATGATGGGTCCGGGCTTTTCGCCGAGGTGGCGTCGGATGAAGTCGTTGTAATTGATTTTGCCGAGGAAGCATATCCCCTGGCTGTCACGGCGGTAGGCGTTGGGCATGCGGGTCTCTATGGCTATGCGTCTCACCTCCGCCTTGGGTAGCTCGCCTATGGGGAACATGAGGTGGGAGAGCTGGCTGTAGGATATGCGGCACAGGAAGTCGGTCTGGTCCTTTACGCGGTCCACACCTGTGCCGAGCCATGTGAGCCCGTCGATCTCACGGGTGGTGGCGTAGTGGCCTGTGGCAGTGCGGTCGAATTCTTTGCCCCAACGCTCTTCAAAGAATCCGAATTTTATCATTTTGTTGCACATCACATCGGGGTTGGGGGTCAGGCCTTCGCGTACAGAGCGCAGGGCGTAGTCCATGACGTTCTCCCAGTACTCTTCATGAAGTGACACTACGTCGAATGGGAGAGAGTATTTTGCCGCGATGTAGCGGCACATCTCTATGTCCTCTTCGGCTGAGCAGTCACCTTCGCCTGTGTCGAGCCCTATGCGTATGTAGAAGAGGTGCAGGTCGTGCCCCTGCTCAAGCAGGCGATGTACAGCCACCGCGCTGTCAACCCCTCCGGATATCAGTACCGCTACTCGCATAATCCTGTTGTCGCTGAGTTAAGTGGGGGGTTAGACTTCCTCCAGTTCCTCCTCCTCGTCCTTTCCGCGGAGGTTGATGATGTAGAGGGATATGAAATAATCGAGTGATATTTTGCCCGGACCTGCTATGAGCATGTATATGTATATGCCTATGAACATTATGGGGAGATAGCCGGGGTCGGTGGAGTCGAGTCCGTAGACAGGGAGATAGGGCACCATGTCGTGCAGGATATAGTACTCCGCCGCGCACATCGCCAGGATGGGGGGGATGGTGTTGAGGCGGGTAAGGAATCCCACCATTATGGATAGGGAGCACACGAGCTCGATGATGATCATGAGCGTCAGCGATGTTGCCGGCGACATGTCGAGAACGGTGGGGAAGTTGGTGCACAATTCATTGTAGTTAACAAGATGGCGTATGCCGAACTGCAACAGCATCATGCCTACGAAGAGACGCATGAAGAGCCTCGCAAGGTTGGTGTAGGTGAATCCTGTGAGGCGCAGAAATATGTTGACCAAGGGGGAGTTGTGCCAAGCCATATGGGTAGGTGGGGGTAAGTGTTAAAGGTTAGGGGGTTGAGCTGCGTGGAGAGCCGGAGGTGTGTGTTATCTCTTTTTGAGCTGACGTGCCACATCGAGAACCTGCGTGATGTTGAGGTGCTTGTACCGGATGTTGTGCTTGCCGTCGATGATGTAGAAATCGGGAGTCCCTGAGCGCAGATCGATTGTGAGGTCGGCATCGGGTGCGGCTCCAACCTCCCATGATGCGGGGAAGCTGTCGGCGTGCCTGCGCCATTCGTCGTCGGGTTCGGCAAGCGAGATTGCCACTACCTTGACCTTTCCTTCGGAGATGAGTTCGGTCATTGACACGTCGGCATCGAGGCGTATGCGAGCCATGTTGCAGTCGTTGCAGTCGGGGTCGTTGAAGAATACGAGCACCACTTCGGCAGAGTCGTTCAGGAGGTTGCCTTCCGAGCCGTCGCGGCGGGTGTAGGGCAGGGATGGCGCGGGCTTGCCCACAAGGGAGTTGCGCAGGATGGTTGCCTGCTGCTGGAATCGGGCTTTCTCAGCCTTGCCTACGCGCTTGTTGGCAGCGACGGCTTCGGCAAACGGCAGGTAAAGCTCGTCGATCCATAGTTCGGCAGTGTCGGAATAGAGCTGGCTTTCGGCGATCTCGGCGATGAAGAGCTGGTCCTTCGGCTGCTTCTCAAGCTTTTTCATGAGGTTGTTGACTCCTCTGATCGCCCTCTCCGGCTCGGCGTTGGCTACGACCGAGAGGTAGACTTTCATCTCGTTAGCCATCTTCTGCCTGGCGGAGAACGCTTTGGAGAGCTCGCAGAAATCAAAGAAGTGATCGGAGAGATAGTTGCACCGTCCCTGGAATGTGGAGATCGAGTCAGGAACGATGGGATAGGGGAAATATGTGCCGGCTTGCTGTGTCTGGGCGTTCGCTGAGAAGGTTATGCCCATGAGTATCAGCAGCGGCAGGAGAATCCGGTTGATTTTCATGTCTTTCATAAATACACAATAATGCAATCACAAAGGTAATGAAAATCATTTTAATGACAAAATTAAATTGAGTGGCGTGATGACGGTGCCTAAATGAACAGGCATGCGTCGCCGTAGGAGAGGAAGCGGAAGTCGCCTGCAAGGGCGTAGTCGTAGATGCGCCGCCATTCGTCGGCACCTGCATCGAGGAATGCTGAGACGAGCAGGAGGAGTGTGGAGCGTGGCTGATGGAAGTTGGTGACCATGCCTCGGACTATGCGGTATCTGTAGCCTGGTGCTATCATCAGGCGTGTGGAGGCTATGAATGTGCCCTGTCCTGTGGCGTCGAGGTGGCGGAGTATGGCTGCCATTGAGTCGGCTACGGATAGCGAGGGGTGGGAGTCGCTGTAGGGGTACCACTGGGGGAGCGTCGATGCGTCCATGCCGCTGTGGAGCATGCATCCGAGGTGGTAGAGGCTTTCGAGGGTGCGCACGGATGTGGTGCCTACGGCTATTATCCGGTGTGACCCGCGGGATAGCTCTTCGATGAGGGGGCGGTCAACGGCTATGAACTCGCTGTGCATCATGTGCTCGCCTATGGTGTCGCTTTTTACGGGCTGGAATGTGCCTGCGCCTACGTGGAGGGTGAGCTCGCGGCGCGGTATGCCGCGGAGGTCTATGTCGCGGAGCACTGCGGGGGTGAAGTGCAGCCCTGCCGTCGGGGCGGCTACGGAGCCGTCGATGCGGGAGTAGACGGTCTGGTAGTCTCGGGAATCGCTCTCTTCGGTGGAGCGGTTGAGGTAGGGGGGGATGGGTATCTCGCCGAGTGCGGATATTATGGAGCTGAATGTCACTTCAGGACAGTCCCAGCTGAAGCGCACGACGGAGGAGGCTCCGTCCTTGCTCCGGCGTGTGGCGCGCAGGGTGATGCTGCGGCCGTCGACCGTCACAGCCTGGGTGAGATCGCCGTCCTTCCATCGCTTGGAGTTGCCCACGAGGCAGTTCCAGGAGCAGGATGATGTTGCGGCGAAGCTTACGGCGTAGTCGGCAGGGTCGTCGGGTTCCAGACAGAATATCTCGATGAGTGCGCCTGTGCCGTCGGAGCCTTTGCGGAAGCGCAGGCGCGCATTGATGACGCGGGTGTTGTTGTAGACGAGCATCGAATCGGGCGGAAGTAGCGCGGGAAGGTCGCTGAAACGGCGTGTCGACAGTCCTCCCTGCGGGTCACGCACAAGCAGCAGGCAGGTGTCGCGCTCCGCCAGGGGATGCCTGGCTATGCGTTGGTCGGGGAGGGGATAGTCGTAATCTTCAATGCGTATTTCTTCGATCTGGGAACGGTCCATAGATTTTATCAAGGGGATTGGTTGGTTTTTTTGACAGGGGTTTCGCCTGGCATTACTGCCAGGGAGTGGTATCCTGTCAGCCGAGCTCGGAGAGGGCGTTGATGGCACCGATGGGATCGGGAGCCTTGAACACGAAGCTTCCTGCCACAAGCACGTCGGCTCCGGCGGCGATGAGTGCGGGTGCCGTGGTGAGGTCGACCCCGCCGTCGATCTCGATCATAGCTCCGGAGTTGCGGCGCGCGATCATCTGGCGCAGACGCTTCACTTTGCTTATGGTGTTGGGGATGAACTTCTGCCCTCCGAAGCCGGGGTTTACGCTCATGAGGAGTACCAGGTCCACGTCGTCGATTATGTCCTCAAGCAGCTCCACAGGTGTGGCGGGGTTGAGGGCTACACCTGCTTTCATTCCGGCATCGTGTATGGCTGAGATATCGCGGTGGAGATGTGTGCAGGCTTCGTAGTGCACGCACATGAGCCAGCCTCCGGAGTCGCGCACCTCATTGATGTAGCGTCCGGGGTCCGTTACCATCATGTGAACGTCGAGCGGTTTTTCCGCTACACGGCTTATGGCGGATATTACAGGGAATCCGATGGATATGTTCGGGACAAACATTCCGTCCATCACATCGACGTGTATCATCGATGCGTGGCTGCGGTTGATGGTCCCTACGGCTTCGCCCAGGCGGGTGAAGTCGGAGGCGAGAAGTGAGGGAGATACCTGTGTCATGACGTTTTTAGATGTTGGGGTTGGAGAATTTCTATTTGCGAGGCTTGAAAATATTGTAGAGTATGATAATGATGCATATCACTCCTATGCCGAGCCCGATATATGTGAGGTAGTCGTTGTACTCCTCGACTTTGGCATAGAGCTGCTGGCGCGGCACCACTGTCCCGAGCCAGTAGCCGAGGGCTGCGAGGATGATGTTCCATGTCATGGCTCCAAGCCCGGTGAATATGACGAACTTGCCGAGGTGCATCCTTGCGAGCCCGGCGGGGATGGATATGAGCTGGCGCACTGCCGGCACGAGTCTGCCTATGAATGTCGATATGGCTCCGTGGGCATCGAAGTATTCTTCGGCGTGGCGCACCTTGTTCTCGTCGAGCAGAAGTGCGTGGCCCAGGCGGCTCCCGGCAAAGCGGTAGACGATAGGCCGTCCTATCCATAGGGACAGCCCGTAGTTGATGAGCGCGCCTATGATGGCTCCGACGGTCGCGAGGAGCACTACTGCCACTATGTTGACTTCGTGGCTTGTGCATGCGAGGTAGGCGGCCGGGGGCACTATGACTTCGGAGGGGAACGGAATGAACGAGCTCTCAATGATCATGAAAGCGAACACGAGAAGGTAGACTGTGGTGGCATCGGCAACAAGAAACTGTTCCATAATGCCGGCAGGGTCGAAAAACATCTGGGTCGTAAGAGGTTAATAAAGGTTATAGGGTCAATGTTATAACCCTATAACCTGAAACTTTTGGAAAAAGTTGACTTTCGTTATTTTTTGTGGGCTATCATATACTGCGCGATCTGGACGGCGTTGAGAGCCGCACCCTTCTTGATCTGATCGCCGCAGAGCCAGAATGTGAGTCCGTTGGGGTTGGCGATGTCCTTGCGCAGACGACCAAGGAACACAGGATCGGTGCCGGCTGCGTCGAGGGGCATGGGGTATTTCTTCTCGGCAGGCTCGTCGATCACCACGAGACCTTCGGCTGTCGAGAATGCCTTGCGTGCCTCTTCGATGCTGATGGGCCGTTCGGTCTCTACCCATACGGCTTCGCTGTGGGCGCGCACCACCGGGACACGTACGCATGTGGAGCTTACTGAAAGTTCGGGCGAGTGCATGATCTTGCGTGTCTCGTGGAACATCTTCATCTCCTCTTTGGTGTAGTCGTTGTCAAGGAACACGTCGATATGTGGGATGAGGTTGTAGGCGAGCTGGTAGGCGAATTTCTCTACTGTAGGCTTTTTGCCCTCGGCGAGTTCGGCGTACTGTTTCACGAGCTCGTCCATGCCTGTGGCTCCCGCTCCGCTGGCAGCCTGATAGGTGGCAACGTGTATGCGGCGTATCGGGGAGATGTCGTTGAGGGGCTTGAGTGCCACCACCATAATGGCGGTGGTGCAGTTGGGGTTGGCTATCACGCCGCGAGGCGCGTCGAATGCATCGTCGCCGTTGACTTCGGGCACCACCAGGGGCACGTCGGGGTCCATGCGGAAGGCTGAGGAGTTGTCGATCATGACTGCGCCGTGGCGGGTTATCACATCGGCATATTTCTTTGACACGGATGCTCCCGCAGATACGAACGCGAAGTCCACGCCGCGGAAGTCCTCAGGCTCTTCGCGCAGGAGACGGACTGTGTAGTCCTTTCCGCGGAAGCTGTATGTGCGACCTGCCGAACGCTCCGACCCGAAAAGGAGGAGCTCGTCAATAGGGAAATTCTGCTCGTCGAGCACACGGAGGAATTCCTGTCCTACGGCGCCACTGACGCCTACTATTGCTACTTTCATAAAATATTAGATGGAGTTTTGTTGAGTTTTAACTGATCGGTTATATGAAATTAGTTGTAAAGACCGGTGCTGTGGTGTTCGCCTACGAGTACATCGCTTCGATCTGGTCGGCGTATTTTTCGCTTATCACCCGGCGTTTGATCTTGAGGGTGTTGGTGAGTTCGCCGTTGTCCATCGTGAATTCGTGAGGCAGGAGCGTGAAACGTTTGATCTTTTCGTAGGATGCGAACCCTTTCTGCAGCTTTTCGAGGCGGGCTTCCATCATGGCGAGTAAGTTCTGGTTGCCGAGCATATCTTCAACGGATGAGTAGGAGATCTTGTTGGAGTCGGCCCATTCGCGCAGGGCCTCGTAGTTGGGGACTATGAGCGCGCTGACGAATTTGCGGCTGTCGCCGATTATGGCTACCTGTTCGATGAACTTGTCGGTGCCGAGGCGTGTCTCGATCATCTGTGGGGCTATGTACTTGCCGTTGGATGTCTTGAAGAGGTCCTTGATGCGGTCGGTGAGGAAGAGTGCTCCTTCGCTGTCGATATAGCCCGCATCGCCGGTTCGGAACCACCCGTCGGCTGTGAATGCCTCGGCTGAGGCTTCGGGCTTGTTGTAGTATCCTCTCATCACCGTCGGGCCTTTGACGAGCACTTCGGAGTTTTCACCTATTTTCACTTTCACCGACGGGAGCGGCTTGTCTACGGGGCCTATCTCGTAGTTGATTTTATGGAAGCATGTGACGGTGGCGGTGGTCTCGGAGAGTCCGTAGCCCACCATCAGCCATAGCCCGGCGGAGTGGAAGAATTCGACAATCTCGGACGACACAGGAGCACCTGCTGTTGGGAATATGTTCGGGCGGTCGATGCCTATGGCACCGCGTAGCTGTGAGAATATCTTTCTGTCGAAGAACCGGTAGCTTTTCTCAAGCCAGAACGGGGCTTTGAGCCCGCGGCGCACGTAGTCGATGTTGCGTTTGCGTCCCACCTTGAGTGCCATGTTGACCATGGCGCGCGACAGCGGTGACATCGAAGCTATCTTGTCGTTGACCGCTGTGTAGACTTTTTCCCAGAATCTCGGTACTGCGCACATGCATGTGGGCCTTACTTCTTTGATGGTGTCCTGTATGGCGCGAGGGTCGCGGTTGACTGCGACCTTGATGCCCAGCATGAGGCACACATAGGTGAAGCCTTTTTCAAAGATATGGCTCAGAGGGAGGAATGCCATAGACACGTCGTCGGTGGAGAGCATGTGGAGCGCGATCTTGTGGGCTTCGAGTGCGGCGTTGTAGTTGGCGTGGGTGAGCATCGCCCCTTTTGGTTCTCCGGTGGTCCCGGAGGTGTATACGAGGGTGGCAATGTCGGAAGGGAGAGCTTCGTCGCAGCGTCTCCTGACCTCTTCTTCGATGCTGCTGCCGGAGTTTTCGCCGAGTTTCATGAAGTCGCTCCAAAGCATTGAGGTGTTGTCGTCCTCGTCGAGTTCGATGGGCTTTATGACGATTATCTGCGTCATGCAAGGGCAGTGTTGCTGAGCTTCGCGGGCGAAGTGGTACTGGGTGCTGTTGCCGGCGAACAGGACAGCAATCGATGCGTCGTTCACGATGTATGCCACCTGTTCGGGCGATGATGTGGCATAGATAGATACGGATATGGCACGGTTGCGGTAGCAGGCGAAGTCGGTGACGAGGTTTTCGGGACGGTTGGCAGAGAATGTGCCTACGCATGCTCCCGGCTTCACGCCGAGTGAGGCGAGTGCTTTTGCCGCCACATTTATCTGACGGTCAAATTCGCGCCATGATATGTCATACCACCTCTCCTGCTCATCCTGTCCGGCAAGGGCCGGGGCGTCAGGCCGTCGGTCGGTCTGCCGTGCCGACAGGAGGGTTAAAATATTGTCAGTCATAAGAACAAATTTTGCACAAAGTTAACACCATTTTTTCTCGTTCTTCAAATTATTGTCAAAAAATACTGACATTCGTTAACATTTCATTGTAAACTGCACAGCTTCTTTAACATATGGTAACACACGAGCTTTGCCTCTGCGGGGGATATAATTGTTACGTTTTGCAGAAAAATTGGCAGAAAGTTTGAGATTAGGCGGGGAATTCGTATATTTGTAGCTGTATTTTTCATACAGTAACCACTTTACCAGTCAAAAAAATAACGGTGCAGTCATGGAAAAAATTGACAATCTCGACCGAAAGATACTTGAAATAATAATGCGTAACGCCCGCATCGCATCAAAGGATGTGGCGCAGGAGTGTGGCGTGTCACGTGCAGCCATCCATCAGCGCATACAGCGAATGATCGACCTTAATGTCATCACCGGCTCAGGCTATAATGTCGATCCTAAGATACTCGGCTACCGTACATGCACCTATATAGGTGTCAATCTTGAAAGGGGTGCGCTTTACCGTGAGGTTGTTCCCGAGCTTGAGAAGATACCCGAGATAGTGGAGTGCCATTTCACCACAGGTCCGTACACTATCCTCATCAAGCTGTTTGCCCGCGACAATGAGCACCTTATGGAGCTGCTCAATCATAAGATACAGGTGATACCCGGTGTTGTGGGTACGGAGACACTCATTTCGCTTGACCATTCCATCTCACGTGTGCTTCCGGTGAAGTACGACGAGAACTGAGATAGGTCCTATCCAAGAAAAATCTTTGCCCTGCCGTAGTTGTAGCGTCGAGCGAACCCTGCGGCGGGGCAATAAGTTATTATATTAGGGGCAGTAACGATGTTTTTTTCACAGGCTCTTGACTTGCCTGCAACCCCTGTAATTATATTATCAATTCACATATATGAAATCATTTGAAGAATTAGGTGTCAACGAGCCGTTGAGGAAAGCGGTTGAAGAGATGGGTTTTGAAGCCCCGATGCCCATCCAGGAACGCGTAATCCCACGTCTGCTCGGTGATGCCAATGATATAGTGGCACTCGCTCAGACCGGCACAGGCAAGACGGCAGCATTCGGATTGCCGGTGCTCCAGCGCATCGATGCCGGAGTGCGCAGGCCGCAGGCACTTGTGCTCGCCCCCACCCGAGAGCTGTGTCTACAGATCAGCAGTGACCTTGTGGACTACTCGAAATACATCTCGGGTGTGAAGGTCATCCCTGTGTACGGCGGATCGAGCATCGAGAGCCAGATACGGTCGCTCCGGGCAGGTGCCAATGTGATAGTAGCCACTCCTGGCCGTCTTATCGACCTTATAAAGCGTGGCGTTGTCAAGCTTGACGAGGTGAACACAGTGGTGCTCGACGAGGCTGACGAGATGCTCAACATGGGCTTCCTTGACTCGATAGAGGAGATATTGTCACATGTGCCCGAGGATCATAAGACTCTTCTGTTCTCGGCCACAATGCCTGCCGACATCCTGAAGATAGCCAAGCATTACATGCGTGACTATGAGGAGATTGTGGTGGGCACGCGCAATGAAGGCTCGGAAAATGTTCGCCACATATATTATATGGTGAATGCCCGCGACAAGTATCTTGCTCTCAAGCGAGTTGTGGATAATTCGCCCGGGATATACGCCATAGTGTTCTGCCGCACACGCCGTGACACCCAGGAGATTGCCGACAATCTGATCAAGGACGGCTACAATGCCGAGGCTCTGCACGGAGACCTCTCCCAGCAGCAGCGCGACATTGTGATGAAGAAGTTCCGTGACCGTGTGGTGACCATTCTTGTGGCTACCGATGTCGCGGCGCGCGGTCTTGACGTGAGTGATCTGACCCATGTGATAAACTATGGGCTCCCAGAGGATACTGCTGTATATAACCATCGTTCGGGCCGTACCGGCAGGGCCGGAAAGAAGGGGGTTTCGGTGGCTATAATCCATTCGCGCGAGAAAGGCCGCCTGCGTGAGATAGAGCGTATAATCGGCAAGACTTTCGAGCATCTTGAGGTGCCGACTCCAGAGCATATCATCGAGAAGCAGCTCTATAATCTCGCTGACCGTCTTGAGAAGGTCAAGGTCAATGAAGAGGGTATCGCGAAGTATCTGCCCGGCATCTCGCGCAAGCTTGAATGGCTGTCGGAGGAGGACCTGATAAAGCGTGTGATATCCCTGGAGTTCAACCGTCTGCTCGATTATTATAAGGATGCCCCGAAGATCGATTTCATAGACGCCAAGCCCGAGCGTGACCGCAAGCGCAAGGGTGAGAAGAAAGGTCCGGCCCACGAGCGTCCCGCCGATGACCGAGAGAAGGATCGCCGCACGGCAGCCCGCGGCATGGAGCGAGTGTATGTCAACGTGGGCAAGCGTGACGGATTTTTTGCCGGCAATCTCATAGAGGCTCTCAACAAGCTTGTGCAGGGTAAGCGTGTGGATGTGGGTCGTATCGACCTGCTGCCGGCATACACCCTGTTTGATGTCAGCAAGAAGGATGCCCGAAAGGTGGTGGGTGCTCTCACCGGAGCCGATTTCTTCGGCAAACGTCTTCACAGCGAGATCGCTGACAAGGACCGCGATTACTCCAGACTGTCCGATAAAAAGAAGAAGTCCAAGAGTAAGCAGTAGTCCGGATGTAAAAGCGGTCGACGTAGGACTGTATAGACAGAAGTTTTTTTAATTTTCAATCATACATAGATGCGATTTATGAGATATCTAATATTTGCCATTATCGCTTTGTCAGGGCTGGCTGCATCGGCTCAGCTCACAGCATCCAAGGCTTTCACATCGGCGCCGTCCGACGTGTTCCCGTTGCTCGACACCAATACACGTATGGATATGGTGGACTATTACAACAGCGGGCTTGCCACACCTTCAGCCAACAGAATGGACGGGCGTTCGTCGGTTACGGATCTCTCGCCTGCATCCCTGACGGTGAAGATATCGGAATCCTCTTCCGCACAGGTGGCTATACTCGCCGCCGGGAGTGACACGGTGATCGCTGTGGTGTCGACTGTGGCTGCTCCGGGGTTGGACTCGACTCTGAAGTTCTACGACAGGGAGTGGAAGCCTCTTCAGGCTTCGAGGTATTTCACCGCTCCGGCATGGAAGGAATGGGTGACACAGGGTCACGATGCCGCTGAGGTCACCGCTTATGCGCCTTTCATGCTTGCATCCTATTATATCGATCCTGCTAAGGGTACGCTCACTGTCACCAACAATCTATCGACATTCCTCGATGAAGATGTATATGAGATGGTGGCTCCCGCTCTTCATCCGTCGCTTGTGTACCGTTGGAACGGCAAGCGTTTCACACTCTGAACCTAAGGATTTTCATAAACATCACAGCGATATCGGTTGTTCTACATATAGTGGATTAAACGATATTCGTTATGATAAAAGTTACTTATTTGGATCATAGCGGCTTCGCGGTTACAACCCCCGAAGCCGTAATGGTGTTTGATTATTACAAGGACCCTGACAAGAAGCTTGAAAAGGTGCTTCGTGAGGCTCCGGATCAGGAAGTGGTGTTCTTCGTGAGTCATCATCACCCCGATCATTTCAATGCCTCGATATTTGAGCTTGCCCAGAACCGCCGCCGCACTTATGTGCTCTCCAACGACATATTCTCACGCCTTGTGCCTCAGAAGGGGGTGTCGGTGGCATGGATGAGTCCGGGTGATGTAATAGAAGAGCAGATACCGGGTGTGAGCAAGGTGCAGGCATTCAGGTCGACCGATGTCGGGGTGGCTTATGCCATAACCCTTCCGGACGGCAGGGTGGTGTTTCATGCCGGAGATCTCAATGACTGGCATTGGAGCGAGGTGTCGACTCCTGCCGAGGCGCATGATGCCGAGGCGAAGTTCACGAAAGTTGTAAGGCATGTGGCGGAGGATTATCCCAAGATGTATATCGTGATGTTCCCTGTCGATGCACGGATGGGCGAAGGTTTTGCCCGCGGTGCGCAGATATTCCTTTCAAATGTGAGGGTTGAGAATTTCTTCCCGATGCATTTCTGGGGTGAGCCTCAGAAGGCTTGCGATTTCGCGGGCTATATACCCGAGGGGTGTGATGCCATATGCCGCTGCCTTGACCGTCCGGGGATGGAGGCCAAGCTGGATTGACGAGTGGCACGAAGCCTGTGATAAAAAGATTTATCCCTGCTACAGATAGCTGTGGCAGGGATATTTTCTAATGTCAAGGATGATTGCCGAACCTCTCGTAGAGTGATCGGAGCATTATGCCGTACTGCTATGGTTTATTGTGCCTGCCGATGCGCCACACTGCGGCGGCGGGTTCCCGAGATGTATATCCTCAGGATGAGCGCAGTGACGAAATACAGCCCTACGAGTGCCCATAGGCTCCAGTAGTAGCGCGATATTTCCGGAAGTGTTGCGGCATTGCCGTTGATGCGGATGAATCCTTCCACACCCCATGTTGCCGGCACGAGGTCGGACACCATGAGCCAGAATTTATTGAAGGCGTAGCGTGGCCATGTGAGCCCGGAGAGGAACAGAAACACCAGTGAGGAGAACACTATGACAAGCAGCGAGGTCTCACGTTCCCTTACGAACACCTGGAGTGTCTGTCCGAGGAATGTGGTGGCGAGTAGCATCACGAATATGAAAGGCATGTAGTCGCCGGCACTCCCCACGTGAGGGAGAGCGAACATTTCGGGCACTATGTGGAGTATGTAGTAGCTCAGCGGGATGTAGAGCATCATGTAGCACAGGCTTTTACCGAGGAGCACTGCCACAGGCCCCGCCTGGTATTCGTAAGGGTCCTGCCCATGGTTGCGCCGTCGGCGTTCGGCGGCGGTGCCTGCTATCATTGTGATCCCGAGCAGCATGCTCTGTTGGAGTATCAGTACTACTATGCCTGGAATGATGAATGATGCGAAGCCCTGGGTGGGGTCGCCGAGACTTTCAAAGTGGGTGTCGACGGGAAGTCCTGTCACCTGTGTGGCGAGGCCTCCTCCGAGTGTTGCCACACGTTCGGCTGTGAGTTTGGTCACCTCGTTCATCTGCACTCCTGTGAGGGCAAACAGGTATTGACGGAAGCGTATGAGCAGCGACATATCGTTGTAGAACGATATCCTTGCTTGCTCACCCGAGCCAATCTTCTTTGCATAGTCGGCGGGGATTTCGATTATGCCGTAGCATTGTTTTTCAGCCCATGCGCGCCTCGCCTCCTGTAGGTTGGCGGCGTATCCCTTTATATGGATGCTCTGTGTGGCATCGAGGGTGCGCACGAGTTCGCGGCTTTCGGCAGTGCGGGAGTTGTCGACCACGACAGTGGGGATCTCGGTGACGACTTCGGGATTGTATATGAGAGTGTAGACAATAGGGTAGGCCAATGGCAGCCCGAAGAAGAACAGCATCACACCTATATCGGTGAACACTAACCATGTCTCCCTTCGCCACACGCGGAAGATGCTTATAAACCAATTCATATCAGGGGACGTAAACAGGGGTGAGACAATGACGGCGCAGGCGGCGCAATCCGAGCACAGGGGTCAGCATCATCACGAGCATCGCGATGTAATAGAGACGCGAATAGTAGAGAGGCAATCCGTTTAGTGCCTGGTCGACATATATAAGGAAATAGTATCGTATCGGCATTATGTAGGCGAATATCCCTATGGCTCCGTACATCTTGTCGACAGGGAAAGAGAATCCGGCCACAGAGAAGCAGAGTATGCCCACGAGGCTGCATATGCTCATTGACAGGCGGAGGTTAGGGACCAGTTCGACCACTACTGTGGCGAATGCCTGACATGAAAGCACCAGGAGCATCATGGCGAGTATCATATGCCAGGGGTTGCAGTTGAGAGGGAAATGCATGAACTTGAACATCACCGTCTGGATGGCTACGCCGATGGAGATGAACACTATGCTCTGAGGCAGAAGTTTGCCAATAAGAGCCAGCCCCATGCTGCCGCGGGCTGTGGAGAGCCATTCGGGTGATGTGCGGTTCTTGATCTCCTGGCATATGCTGAAGGATGTCACTGTCATTACGAGGAGGGCAATGAGCCCGGCGAGGAACGACTGGGAGAGGTATATGTTATAGTTGGTCCACGGGTTGCCGATGGGGTGGTTGTCGGTGACCAGCGGCATGATAAGGCTCTCGGCTATATCTTCGTCGAGACCTGAGCTGGTGAGCGATGTCTCCACGATGCCTCCCGATGTGGTCACGGCTATGGTCTTGAATCCTTTGAACGACAGTGTGCCGGGGACAAAGATGCTCATGTTGGAGTAGAAGGAGAGGGTGGGGGTGCGTCCGCTGAGGGCTTTCTCCTGAAAGTCGGAAGGGATGTAGAAGAAGCCGAATAGCTCTCCGCCCCGGACTTTTGTCATTGCAGCGTTGTAGCTTTCGAGGTCGTCGGCTATGTCGATCAGCTCGGTGGCGTCGAGGGAGCGCGTGATGCGCCGCGATAGGGAGGAGTGGTCCATGTCAACGATCCCTACGGGGACTTTCAGCGGCAATCCCTCGTTCATGAGGTTGAGGAAAAAGAATGTGCACCCTAACGGCACGACCACCATCATGAAGAAGTAGATCCTGCGGGAGCATAGGGTCCGTATGCCGCGACGTATTGAGGGGAACATAATTTTTACTGGTTATGGGGTTACGGTTGTCGGGGTCTCTGCCACGGATTATTTGAAGTAGACTACTGTCATGCCGGGACGCAGCTCGGGAAGGTCCTCAAGCGGGCGTGCCTTGATCTCGAATGTCTTGCTGTCCCACTGTCCGGTGGCTTTGGTTGCTTGCCATGTGGCGTAGCTTCCGAGGTCACGCGAATAGTATATCTTGGCTTTTACCTTCTTCTTGTCGAGGGCGGGTATCATGACTTCGATCTCTCCGCCGAGGGGCATGTCCTTGAGAAGATCTTCGCGCACATTGAATGTCACCCATTTGTCCTGGGTCTTAAGAAGGCTCATTATCGGCGCGCCGAGCATCACGAGCTCGCTGACTTCGGGATATATCTGGTCGATCTGTCCGTCGCACGGTGCCAGCAGATATTGGTCCTCAAGTACGCTTTGCACTTCGGCTACACCTCCTTTGGCAACATTTACCATTGCTGCGGCAGATTCCTTGTCCTCTTTCTGCGCTCCGGCTATCGCGAGCTCAAGCTGGCTCTTGGCGGCATTGTGCCCTGCCACGGCGGCGTCATAAGCGGCTTTAGCCTCGTCGCGTTTCTGCTCGGACACAACCCCTTCGTCGTAGAGGTTCTGCAAGCGGTCGTAGGTCTTGCGAGCTATTGTCACTGCTGCTTCCGCCTGGGTGACGAGGTTGCGTGCCGAATTGATGATCTGGATGCGCGTTCCGGCATCCACCTTGCGGTCCTGGGTGCGTGCCACGGTCTCCATGCCTTCCGCCTGCATGAGTTTAGCCTCGGCGAGCGAAGAATGGATATGCACGAGGGTGTCACCTGCGCGGACCATGTCGCCTTCGCTGACATATATGTCCATTACGCGTCCGGGGAGCTTGCCTGAGATGCGTACGGATGTCGCGTCGGCTTGCCCTTCTATTATGTCGGCAGGCTTGTTGAGAAATACGAATCCTATGATGGCGAGCACTATGCTTGCTATCACTACTACAGAAAGAGCCACGAGTAGGGCCTTGTTCTCTTTCTGTTCCTGGGTGGATGGTGTTGGGGTTGACATGGTGATCCTTGTATGGTGATTAAAGAGTTCCTAAAACTTTTGAAAGATATACGTCGCACAGATATACGTCGATGCGTGCATCGATATTCTCGCTGTGGGCTTTGAGCCATGCTGTCTGAGCCTCCATTACGTTGTCGACAGTCATCACTCCGTTGCGGAAGCCGAGGTCGGCGCATCGCAGGTTCTCGTCGGCTTTGGCGAGATTGGTCTCGGTCATGTCGCGGGTCTTGACAGCCTCGGCTGCCTTGTAGGAGGCCTGGCGTACCTGGAGGTCCACGAGTTCGCGGGCGTTTTCAAGATCCATGCGCATTGCGGCAGTCTGGGCCTTGGCGGCGCGGTATTTGTTGTAGTTGCCACCCCAGTGCCACAGGGGTATGGTGAGCATTGCTCCGATCGAGAACTGTCCGTTGAATTTCTTCTTGAAGCCGTCGAAGATATTGGGGTTGGAGAATGAGTAGGCTCCTACGACAGCGAGGTTGGGCATCATGGACGAGCGTGCGACATTGGCTTTCTGCTCATAGATCTTCACTCCAAGTTCGAGCGACCGTAGGTCGTCGCGGCGGTCGTAGACCTGCTGCATGTCTATCTGGGAGTCGTCGGCGAGTATGGCTGGGGTGATGATGCTGATGATGCACTCCGCGTCCTCGTCGGCAACACGGAAGTCGGAGTGTATCGGGAGCCCGCACACCTGGGCGAGTGCCATGCGTGAGAGGACGAGACCGTTGTTGACTTTTGTGAGGTCGACCTGGGCGGAGTTGAGCTTGACATCGACCGTGAGCTGGTCGCTGCGGGTGGCTACACCTTCCTTGATCATAAGCGATACATTGTGGCTCAGAGTGTCGAGAAGATTGACGTAGCTTTCGGCGAGCTTCTGTTTTGCCTTGAGCGATACCACCTGCCAGTAGGCGGCGTCAACAGCATATATCACGTCCTTTGACGCTCCGTTGAGCTGGGTCTTGGCAAGGTCCTCGGCATAGTTGGTAATCTTGTTCATCGCAACGATCTTCCCTCCCATGAATATGGGCTGGGTGAGGGTTATCGCTCCGAAGAACACATTGTGGATGTCATATTCCAAAGCCTCTTTGGGAAGATAGGCTACCTGTTCGGGTACGTACTGTCCGTTTACCTGTATGGGTTTTCCGGTCATCGGGTCCTTGACCAGATTGAATTCGTAGCCCTGTTTCTCAAGGTTGAATGTCTTGACCGGAAGGAACTGGTCGGAATCGAACATCGATATCTTCTTCTGGTTGTACATGTATCCTCCGGCGAAGTCGAGCGACGGTAGGTAGGCGGCAAATGCTTCATCCTTCTGGTAGCCTGCCGCACGTACCTGCTCGGCTCCGCGGCGCAGATTCTTGTTGTTGGCAAGGGCGAGGTCGCGGCACTGCGCGAGGGTGAGGACAGAACCGTCGGCGACAGCCTGATCGGGTGTCTGTGCTATTGCCGGAAGCACGATGGCACATATGGCGGAAACTACTGTAAGTCGCAATCTCATATCGGAAACTGTAAATAGTTGATAATTAGTGATGATGGAAGCTATTCGGCTGCATTGCATTGGGGGTGCTTCCTGCCGATAAATTTCCCTCTGCAAAATTAACCCCTTTCGAGCATAAAAAGTTTATTTTTTTAACAGATAAATTCGCGTGAAATAGCTCTGTTTTTGGTCAGAATGTCTTATCGCTGTGCAAATATTAGACCAGAGGACTAAAGATAAAGACAGGAGAACAAATAGAACAATAGAACAGGTGGAGTGTCAAAACAATGCATTGTATAATGACTGCTTTTAACCTACTAATCTTTACTAAAAGCACCTTAAGGTGCTTTTGTTCTACTGTTCTCCTGTCTTAACTTTAGTTCTCTGGTCTAGAATTTTTTTCAGTGAACTATAATTTTAGTTTTGATAATTTAATAATTAGTTATATCTTTGCCATGTCAACTAAATAATTCATTATCCATTGCCGGAATGCGGGTGGTTTTGGTTGTCGACCCCTTGACCGGCAGTGTAATTAAAACTTACTTTATATATGAAAGCCGGACGTAAGCCGCAAGCGATCCTCACTGAGAAAGAGATGCTCATAATGCAGATTCTATGGGAACATGGTCCGCAACATGTGCGCGATATGCTCAGGTACTATGATGAGCCGAAGCCTCATTTCAACACCGTTTCGACCCTTGTGCGTATCCTCCAGGAGAAGGGCAAGGTGGGTCATGAGGTGGTGGGTGGCTCTCACCGCTATTACGCCATAGCCAGCAAGGAGGAGATACGCGACCGCTCGCTCAAGGATGTTGTGGCAAACTATTTTAATAACTCCTACAAAAGTGCGGTGTCCGCTCTTGTTGAGGATGAGAAGATCTCGCTTGAAGAGCTCCGTGACATCATAGCCATGGTGGAGCAGGGGGGTAAACAGACTATATAACCAAAACAAGTAAAATGGGTCCTCTCTTTGCATATTCCATAAGCTGCTCCGTGCTGCTGGCATTGATGTATATGGCATACAAGTGGGTGCTTGCGTCGGAGAATCAGCATCGCTTCAACCGCATTGTGCTGTGGAGCATTTATCTGGTGTCACTTTCCGCCATCCCTCTCGGTGTGGTTGCGGACCGTTGGCTCGCCGACAGTTCTGAGGATTTGCCCGCAGGACTGATAGAGGTGGGCGGCATTATGATGCTTCCTGTGGCGGAGGATTCCGCATCGCTTGCCGATATCATATGCTCAGCCATTCTATGGATATATGTTTCGGGTATGGTCGTTGCGATGCTGCATACAGGCGTGGTGGCTGTGCGTCTTGCCTTGATTGTGAGAAGCGGGAGCGGGGCGGATGCCTGCGGGCAGCGGGTGATACTCATTCGGGACGAGGGGATAGCTCCGTTCAGTGTGATGGGTGCGATAGTGATGTCGCATAAGGACTATGCCGAGTCCGGAGAGATGATAGTGGCTCATGAGTGCTGCCATGTGAGACACCGCCATTGGGTGGATCTTGTGATGGCTCAGCTCGTAGCCGTGTTTCAGTGGTACAATCCTGCCGCATGGCTCATGCGTGAGGAGCTTAAGGCGGTGCACGAATACCAGGCGGATTCCGGGGTTATCTCTTCAGGTGTCAATCCGCGTGAATATCAGATGTTATTAATAAAGAAGGCTGTCGGCGCGAGATTCCCGTCACTTGCCAACAGCCTGAATCACAGTAAACTTAAAAAACGTATCACTATGATGTACAATCCAAAGACATCAGCGAGCCGCCGACTGCGCGTGCTTGCACTGGCTCCCGCATTTGCGGCTGCTGTTCTCGTAACCGATATCCCTGCTGTTGCCGGAGCCATAGATTCTGCTTCAGGGGCTTCTCTTTCAGCTGTCATGCCTGCGGAGGCTGTCGCAGCTGTTACTGAGAGCAAAGTTACAAAAAATACTTCTGCCGGACAACCCGGGCTGTCCGGCAGGCAGGATGCTGCCGTGGCACCCGCGAGCGATAAGAAGGTCCGGACCAAAAACTTGGAGGAGATAGTGGTGGTGGGCTATGGCACGGCCAAGAAGACCAGCACCCCTGAAGCCGGGAGGGTGAACGGCAATGCATGTGACGGAGAGGAGATGGGGTTCGATGTGGTTGACGAGGCTCCGGAGTATCCCGGCGGTCAGGTCGAACTGATGAAATTCATAGCAAAGAATATCCGCTATCCTCATGACGCAATGAAGGACTCGATAGAGGGTAATGTGGTGGTGAGATTCATAGTGGGCAATGACGGCAAGGTGTCATCGCCCGAGATAGTGCGAGGCGTATGCCCTTCAATTGATGCAGAGGCATTGCGGGTGGTTTCGTCACTACCAGCATTAAAGCCTGCCAGAATGAAAGGCAAGCCGGTGGAGCTGTGGTATAATCTTCCCATCGCGTTCAGGCTGACCGGGAATGATCGGAAGAAGCTTATCGCCTCAATTGGAACAAATAGCAGCCGAGGGATGGTAGCTGTGGAGCTGAATGGCGATGAAAAGGATGTGACCTTCATTGTCGACGGTGTAAGGGTGGAAAGCATCAGGGATATCGATCAGAGCACTATAGAACGTGTAAATGTATGGAAAGATGAGACCAGTCCCCTTTACGTGAAATATAAGACTCCGATAGTGGAGATAATTCTCAAGAAGTAACAAGGCGGAATCTGACGTAAACGAAATCAGGGATACCCCTCTGCGGGGGTGTCTCTGATTGCTTTACAGGTCCTATTCAGGTACTGTTTTCTTGCATAGTTAGCGTGAATTAGATAATTTTGTAATCGTTTTTTGAGAGTTGGATTATACCTTTATTCAACATTACTATCATGAATGTCCGGTCACATATCGTAGAATGAGTTATCGGGCAAGTGTTGAACTCACGCATGAGATTGTCAATTGATGAAAAGATTGATCATATTTCTTCTGCTGGATATTTTTGTAGGGTCAATGGCCATGGCACAGATCGCCACGGATTCTACGAAGGTCTATTTTCGGTCCGGACACAGCCGTTTCGAACCTGAGATGGACGGTAATTCCGTTGCCATGAGGCATTTTCTGGAGGAGATACGCAGTCAGGCCGCCATTGACAATATAGAGCGTGTGCTTGTGCGGTCGTACACATCACCCGACGGTGTGAGCACAGCCAATGAGCTTCTTAGTGAGAACCGTAGCATGTCACTTGCCTCATATATAGCTGCTGAGACAGGCGTTGATGTCAGATTGATCGACAGATCCCCAGGCGGTATTGCCTGGGATGAGCTGCGCCGGATGGTTGCCGATGACGACAGCGTGCCTCTGAGGAATGAGGTGCTGAGTATAATCGACAATACTCCGGTGTGGGTCTACGGTGCCGGCCATAAGATAATCGGCAGCCGAAAGAAAAGCCTTATGGAGCTGCAAGGGGGCGATGTGTACCGATGGCTCAGGCATCATTTTTTTCCTGAGCTGCATAATGCCGAGGTGTTTCTTTATGTGAGGGATGAGAGCCTTTCGGGAAAGAATCTTGTGGCGACTGGGCTCACAGTGAAAAGCGAGCCGGAGATCAGTGACGAGGTACCCGACATTGTTGTGGTCACTACGGCTGACACTGATCCGGAGCCAGAGGCTGATCCGGAGCCGATGGATGAGATACCGTATATTGTGGGATGGGAGATAGTGCGCGATGTGGAGTTCCGGAGGTTTGCGTTAAAGGCTAATCTCCTCTATGCCGCCATAAAGATGCCGGCTCTCGAACTGGAGTGGCGTGTGAGCAAGAACTGGTCAGTCAATCTGGAGGGTGATGTAGCCTGGTGGAAACAGAAGGAGGCCCATAAGTGCTATCAGCTTGCCATAGTCAGCCCTGAGGTGAGGCGCATATGGCTGCGTGGAAGCAGACTTCAGCATAACATGTATGCGGGTCTCTTTGTGGGAGCAGGGCTGTATGATCTTGAGGACGGCTCAAAAGGTTATCGCGGAGAGGGTGTCATGGCCGGCGTGTCGTTCGGATATTCGTGGTCGCTGTCCGATGTGTTCTCCATTGAAGCCGGTATAGGTGCCGGATGGATGACAGCACAGTATAAAGAATATATTCCTTACGAGGACCATCATATCTATATGCGTACCAGCAACACAAGCTATTTCGGTCCGCTGAAGCTCAAACTGGCGATAGTGTGGCGTTTCGGTGGTTTGGTCCATGATGAAGAAAGGGGGGGCAGGATATGAAATTGCCGTTTTACTGTATTGCTTTGGCTGGTCTGTCACTTGCAGGATGCAGGGAGGAGCTTTGCTATAATCATTTCGGGGCTGCCGATATAGATTTCAAGTGGTCGGTAAGCCAGGATCCATCGGAGCCAGGGTCACCGACGCCGTCACCATCGGGAGTGACAGTGATTGTGTACGATGCCATGGGTCAGCCTAACGAGATGTATGTGCCGCCGGGCGGGGGCAGTGTGAATTTCGGAGAGAACGGAATGCAGTCGCTTCTGCTTTATAACAACGATACGGAGAGTGTGCTTATAGCCGGTGAATCGGATGGTCCGCAGTCGGTTTATGCGACATCCACCGCCGGTTCACGTATGCCGCCCGAAGGGTTGCGTAAGCTGCATCCTGATGAGGTTGTGCTGAATCCTCCTGATATGCTCTATGCCGCCTATGTGGTGTCCCACTCGGAGGTGGGCAATCACGAGGTGATGGATATGAAGATAAGCATGGAGCCTATGGTGTTTGAATATGAGGTGAGATATGAGTTTGAATACGGTTTCAACCGTGTCATGGATGCTCGCGGAGCCATGAGCGGCATGGCAAGATGGGTGTATCTTTACAATGGCTTGACCATGAGTGACCGTGCCATTCTGGTGTATGACTGCAAGTTGTCAGATAATGCTGTGACAGCCAAGGTGATGTCGTTCGGGACACCGGGCTATCTGCCTGAATCGAGGATGGGTGATGACAGGCATGTCAATACGCTGAATCTTGAAGTGAACCTTGTCAACGGCAAGACCAAGGAATTCAATTTCGATATCACCGGGCAGCTTTCGACACAGCCCAGAGGCGGCAAGGTGTGCGTGTCGGGGCTTCGTATAGAGGACAACGAGAGCAGTTCGGGATCGGGGTTTGATGTGGATATGGATGATTGGGGCAGCAATGAGGATATAGATCTTCCGGTGGGCGGACAGCAGTGATCCTGCCGTCGCGTTGTGGAATTGCCAATACACATATCCTATAGCATAAAAAAACTGAACTGCACCCCAAAAGTTAGACAAAAAACTTTTGGGGTGCTTTTTATGAAGTACAGTTATGAACAGCGACTCGTTATAGAAGAATATATTGATTATTATAACAATAAAAGAAGTAAATCCAGGTTAAAAGGAAAGAGTCCGGTGCAGTACCGAACTCTTTCCTTTTAACAGAATAATGTTTAACCTGTCCAACTTTTTGGGGTCAC
>OFFU01000336.1_pt1 | contig 53170 bp, 62 predicted proteins | sample 1521451 | NCBI WGS metagenome assembly OFFU01 (sample SAMEA3504106, study PRJEB24116) | mouse gut metagenome | biome: mouse gut; feature: mouse-associated habitat; material: faeces | place: Denmark | collected 2011 | reverse complement strand
TGCCATCCAACTCTTGACCTCGAATTTGATTAACACTTTTTAAGAGACACTAGTGACCAATTATACAACTCAGATACAAGAGTCCAAATATAGATATTATGGTCCAGCAGATAATCGTAAGCATAATTATATAAAATCGTTTATAAAATTTCCCAGTGACCGCCTTTCTTTGAGCCTACATATTGTACGAGGTCTGAAAGCGATGATAGTTCCCGGCCAACTGTTTTGACGGTAACTTCGAGTATTGCGGCTATCTCCGCTCTTGTTATCCGGGGATTTTCTTTTATAATCTCAATAATGTGCGATTGCCGTTCAGTAAGTTTTTTAGGGACATTTAAGAGGACATTTTTAGGGACATCCACTGTTTTTTCTCCCCTGAATGCAGGATGCACAGGTATATGGATTATGCAGAACAGGCGTTCGGGAGCCGTTTCTATGGTGGCAGACGGTGATCCGTTTACGGCAAGGGCGCGCTGTATCGTAGGGATGCCGGTAGAACGGCCCTCAGTAAGGTCAAGTTCCTTAAGGAACTCCCCGAGACGCTTGTTGCGGTAGCGTCGGCTTTTCAGGATGCGACCTTCCCTTATCGCCTCGTCAGGGATGGAGCGGTCGGGGCCAGGAAAATTAAGTATAGAGATTCCATCCTCCTCGATGGTGATTTCAACAGGCTCCCGTTCTTGCCAGCTCCTGTGATAAAGACTGTTTACCACGGCTTCCTCCAAAGCTTCCTCCGGGTAATTGAACGCCCTCAAAGCCTCGCTTTGTGTCGGGATTTTTCTTACCTGCTCTTTTATTACCAACGACTTGAAAATCCGCATGGTCTCTTTGACCATCCGAGGGACAGAGCCTGAAATCGGACCTATCTCTGTAAACCTGTCCGGCGTTTCAATGCGGCTCTTCTCAAAAACAACGATCTCGATACGGGAATATGGAAAGAACTTTTCCGGTTTCTCGCAGAACATCATGGCCGCGACATTGCGGAATATCCTGTGTTCTGTCGGTCCAGTCAACAGATCCATCTGTTCAAGAACATCCATCAATGCCTCACCGGAGCCATCTGTTTCAAGCTTTTCATCAAGACGGCTGTCAACAGTGCGTAAATAGTCCCGGACAAGCCATGGGGAGATATCCGACAACTTGATGTCGGGATTACCGCGCTCATCAAACGGAGTGCGATTGGCCATATCGCGTAGCTCTTCCAAAACATCACCTTTGGCTTCAATAGTGGTTGAGCCGTTCCTGATATAATATCTGGCGACCTTTGTCTTTGCCGTGACGTTTTCAGGGACCGCATATGGACGATGTTCACCGCCGGGAACCCATATGACCAGTATGTTCCGCCCGTCAATCTCCTCAACCGAGGGGCGCGGGAGATAAAATGGCTCGATAAGATTATTATATCCCTGCATTTCCCTCTGTATCCTGTCAAGCTGTTCCGGTTCCAGTCCTTTGACCGGCCGTTTGGCCATACCGTTTTCTTCCTCAACACCGACGAGGATATAACCGCCTCCGATATTGTCGAAGTCGTTGGCGAAAGCACCGATGCTGCGGTATATCCTTTCCGGATTCCATCCGCTCTTGAACTCAATACGGCTGGATTCCACCCTGCGTTTTTTGAGGAGCTCCTCTATGTTGATTGGTAATGCCATGTGATTGACAGGTTTATATATACAAAATTACGCATTTTTTTTGAGATGACAATCTTTTTCTACCATTTAGTATACGATATCAGATTATTTGTTCGTGGAGTTATGATTGATGCCCGGATTATTACGACCAAAATCACATGAAATGAACGAAAAACAAGAGAATACTGCACAAAAAATGAACGAAAGTGCGTGTTTTAGCCCGAAAATCGTTTTATTTATTGCCATTCCAGTGATAATCTACGACCGTGGTGCGGAAATCTTCTGTCATGCTTTTGTGGGCCTGGGACAGTTTGACAAGTTCTATGGTGGCTTTGGCAAGAGGGGTGAGCATGATGGCGGCACGCCTGTCTCCGAACTTCCTTCGGATATCCTCCACCACCTGAGTGTAGTTCCTGCCTATGGCGGCGAACTGCGCGTAGAAGTTGGTCAGCCGGATGTAGAAATCCGTATCCACCGGATCTATGTGGATTATCTTTGCCTTTCCCTCAAGAACCTGCTTTTTGATGTACCACGAACGGTAGCGTATGCCCGATTTTAAGAACAGTACCTCGAACCGGGCATTCTCGGCTTCGTTGAACCGTACCGAATATTGGTATATGGCCCTCTGTTTCTTTGGGGGACGACCGCGTTTTCTTTTGACTTTATCCATAAGCATGATGTGTCAGAATGAAGCGGTATAGTTTTTCTCAAGCACCCTTTCGATGTCGGAGCGTCGGTAGAGTATCTTGCCGCCGAGACGTATAAACGGTATAGTACCGTTGTTGCGGTAGTCTTGAAGCGAGCGCCGGCTCACTTTCAGCATTGCCGCAAGCTCGCTGTCGGAATAATAACTCTCGCCGAATAGCGTCGGTCGGAACCGCCCACGCAGTTCATCTACCCGTGACGAGAGGGTTGCGAGGGCGGAGAAATAATCCTTCACCCTCGGATCGCTGCCTGCTGACAGCAGCCTGATGTTGTCGCTTTCCATATATCATTCGTTTTTATCGTTACTGATTCAAATTCCTTTGCCCCGGCGGGCGGCAATCCTGCGCTTTACATCCACCACCGGCAGGATGCGCCGTACATCCTCCGGCTTGTAATAGACCTTGTTGCATATACGGCTGAACGGCATCGTGCCGTTCTCACGCATTGTCTGCAATGTCCGGGGGCTGATGTCGAGCAGCCGACATACGTCGCCGCTGTCGAGCCACTGCATGTCACCCATGTCGGCATGTTCGCGGCAGAGCCGCTCCACTTTTTCGGCAAGCTCACCGAATCCGGCCAGCATCCTGTTGAACGTGGCGGCATCAATTATCACAACTTCCATATTCTTCAAAATTTAATGTTACACCACAAAGAAATATATAAAATGCTGATATGCAATGGATGTGCCGACACATGTCCCCAGGTGTCAGTCCGTGTCACCGCAAAGGGACTGTGGGGAGATCCGGAGATATGAAAGCCGATAAAGTGGATGCAAAGGAAAAGAGAGCGAAGGAGACGGACAAATGGATTTGGAAGCACACATGTTTTCTTTGACGCAAAGGTAGCCGCCGTGTGTCGCCGTGCAAGGCCGTGGCCCCTGCGGGGTCGGCTGCAGAAAAAACATCCTCGCTCCGCTGCGGTATTTTTCCTTGCCGAGCCTTGACACCGTGGCGACACTCCGGCAGCTGTGAGGCTCTCAAAGAAAAAAGTGTGCCTGCCGACGCAGGCCGCAATGTCTCACATAAAAAACAAACGATTATGGCTACAAGAGATCTCAAGGAATTCAACGAATGGTTCAGCCGCATGTATGAAAGACTGAAAGAAAAAGTTTCGATACACGGTCGGCTCGACGAGGACCGCTTCCATGACGCGTATCTGGCGGTGAGGAAGCAGGTGATGTCTTCAAAGGACGGTATCATGGATCTCGAATCCTATTTCATCGGCTGCTACCGGCGCATGGCGCAAGTAACGGAACGGGAGGATGCGAGGACCACATATCCGGGTGACGAGTATTTCATCACTCTTGCAGAAACCGACACGGCGGAGGAAAGCACTGAACGGGAGGAACTGATGACCGGATGCGACCGTCTTGTCAGGGACATACAGCGTTTCCTGCGGAGGCATTTTTCATACGAAGACTACCGGATGTTCATGCTGCGTTTCTATGAGAGCGGAAGCTCGTTCCGCACGATAGCGAGGCATACGGGAGAAAAGGTGTCGGTGCTGACACGGAAGGCGCAAGCCATGCTGGAATCATTGCGCAACCATCCGGCACTCGGTACAAGAGGTCGCAGGCTTGCGGCCAGATATGCCGCATGACCCTTACCGGCAGTGCTCAATTCAGAAATTTACTTACAGCAATAGTTCGGTAAAATTTGCATATTCAATTGAATATCAATAAGATGCAATAATAATTCAATATCAATGCAAACTATTGTGTATCAGTGCGATACAGCTATGCCTGCTCAAAAATTACCGAACTGTTGTTGATAATGAGTTGTAAATATTAGGTTTTGTGGCTATATTTGTCATATTTTAATATTATGGAGAAATAGCATATAATAAATAACTCATTGATATCATGAATTTTCGTGTATTTTTTTGTTTTGTCGTACTGTTGACAGTTGTGGCCTGTAAGCAGCAGGTCGAGTCACAGTCTGAATCAGCCTCAGTGGCTGTTGATAGTCTTGATATGCGTATTGAATCTGATGCGGATTTGGCATCTAAGCGAAATGCGGCTTTGCTGTTGGTTGATTATGTGAAGTTGGATGGGGACAAGTATGTTCTTGACATATCAGAGGATGAAGCCTCTGAATTAGGTGTAAGTCCTGAAAACTATCGTTACCAGCTTGGGGAAATAAATAAGACGAATGAGTTGATCGCCCAGATGAAAGCAAATGGTGATTCTATTGAGTTGCCTGATATACAGACTCTGATGAGAGGTGCTAAGTGAAATACACTACAGATAGCCCTTTGTAGAGATATGTATTGATATTAGTTCTTGATATTATTGCTCATAGCTTGTCGATCATCGGTTTCGACAGGCTTTTTTTATTGCTCGGTCATCGGTTGGGGATAATTATAAATTGTGCTCTCTGAAATTTTCGCTAATTTTGTAACGTAAATCGCATGGGCTTGCGTTAAAATTATTGTTTCATAATCATGATGCATCCCTGTGATAAGCATTGAATGTCCATCAGATAAGCCAATGAAGTATTATCCTGAATCAGCCGAGAATGTGCATATTGTGGTTGCTGCCGGAAGCGGGAGCCGTTATGGAGCCGACATGCCCAAACAGTTCTGCGACCTGTGGGGCAGACCTCTTCTTATGACCACCCTTGAACGGTTGCACTCTTCAGCTCACGATGCACGTATTATAGTAGTGCTTAGTGCCGATATGGTGGAGGGGTGGCGTGAGATGTGTGCCGAATATGGGTTCACTCTCCCTCATGATATTGTGACCGGAGGTCCCTCACGTGCTCATAGTGTGAAGAATGCTGTAGATACGTTGTGTCCTGAAACTGTGGGATGGGTTACGGTTCATGATGCTGCGCGCCCTATGGTGACCGGTGATATGATGAGGCGTCTGCTTGCGGCTCTTGATGACTCTCACCCGGGGGTGATTCCGGTAGTGTCGGTGACCGATTCCATCCGTCAGATTCTTCCAGATGGCTCTTCGGTATCAGTCGACCGTTCGATTTATCGTGCCGTTCAGACACCTCAGCTCTTTGACGGACATGCTCTGATCGAGGCATATCGTCAGGAGATCATGCCATCGTTCACCGATGATGCTTCTGTAATGGAGGCAGCCGGCTATACCTCATTGGCTCTTGTTGACGGTGATACTTCAAACATCAAAGTGACAAATCCCGGTGATATCGCACGAATAGAACTGAATGGACCGGCTGCGTAATACCGACATAAAATTCTTGCGTGGGATGGGTCCCAAGCGTGCCGAGCTTCTTGACAAGAATCTCGGCATACGGACTTATTATGATATGCTGTATCATTTTCCTACCCATTATGTCGACCGCACATCCATACGTACGGTTGCCGAGTTGCAGGGGGCGGCTATGGATGATATGCCATCGGTTCAGCTCAAGGGAAGATTCGTCACCATGACCGTGCAGGGGGAAGGGGCCAGACAGAGGCTTGTAGGGCTTTTCACCGATGGCACAGGTACTATGGAGGTGATATGGTTCCAGCGCATAAAATGGCTGCGGGAGCATTACCGCACCGCTACGGACTATATAGTGTTCGGCAAGCCGACATTGTTCAACGGTCGTGTCAATATGGTGCACCCAGAAGTGGAGCTGCCTGATTCGCCATTGGCTCAGGGTGGTTTTCGCGGCGTGTATCCTCTCACAGAGCAGTTGCGCAACCGCGGCTTCTCGTCACGCACATTTGCAAATGCCGCCACAGAAATAATATCAGGCATCCACACTCTCTCAGAGACACTTCCTCAAGAGGTGATCAGACGGTACAACCTGCTTGAACTGCGTACGGCTCTCTCCGCGATACATAACCCTCCCACACTCGCCATGCTTGACAAGGCGAGGCTTAGATTGAAATTTGAGGAACTGTTCTATCTTCAGCTCGATATACAGCGTTATGCGCGCCGACGTTCATCCTCCACCCAGGGTTTCCGTTTTCCTCGTATCGGGCAGTTCTTCAATAATTTTTATAGCCAGTTTCTCCCTTTCCCGCTCACAGGTGCTCAGAAGAGGGTTATAAAGGAGATACGCTCCGATATGGCTACAGGGCGTCAGATGAACCGGCTTTTGCAGGGGGATGTGGGTAGCGGCAAGACCCTTGTGGCACTGCTCACAATGCTCATAGCTCTTGACAACGGTTATCAGGCTTGTCTGATGGCTCCGACCGAGATCCTTGCCACCCAGCATTTCGAGACCATTCAGGCACTTGTCGCTCCCATGGGGGTGAATGTGAAACTGCTCACAGGCTCTACGAGAAAGAAAATGCGTGACGAGATCGATGCCCAGCTGCTTGATGGGTCTCTCCATATTCTTATCGGCACCCATGCAGTGATCGAGGACCGTGTCAGATTCCGCAATCTCGGATATATTGTCATTGATGAGCAACATCGCTTCGGTGTGGCTCAGCGTGCGCGTCTGTGGAACAAGAATGTGATTTCTCCGCATGTGCTCGTGATGACGGCAACCCCTATACCACGCACACTCGCCATGACGGTCTACGGAGATCTTGATGTGAGTGTAATAGATGAGCTTCCGCCCGGACGCAAGCCTGTACAGACCCTCTTGCGCTATGATGAGAACCGCCTCGCCACATATCAGGGGATAGCGCGACAGCTCAGGATGGGGAGGCAGGTCTATATTGTGTATCCGCTTATAAAGGAGAACGAGAAGCTCGACTTGCGTTCGCTTGAGGAAGGGTATGAGAATATCTGCGAGATATACCGCAACTATCGTGTGGCATATGTCCACGGCAAACTTAAGCCTGAGGAAAAGGACTATCAGATGAGTATCTTCGCTTCAGGTGAGGCTCAGATACTTGTGAGCACGACGGTGATTGAAGTAGGGGTGAATGTGCCCAATGCCACTACTATGCTGATTGAGAATGCCGAGCGTTTCGGTCTCTCGCAGCTCCATCAGTTGCGAGGGCGTGTAGGGCGAGGGGAGGGGCAGAGCTATTGCATCCTCATGACAAAACGGAAGATCTCAGGTGACACACGCAAGCGTCTCGAACTTATGACTGCGACCACTGATGGGTTTGCCATAGCGGAGGCTGACATGCAGATGCGCGGTCCAGGCGACATAGAGGGCACCATGCAGAGCGGCATACCTTTCGATCTTCACATAGCAAATCTTTCGACTGACGGTCAGGTTGTACAGATGGCTCGCGATGCGGTGTGTGACATACTTGATGCCGATCCTGAACTTGCCTCGCCTGCCGGTGCGATGCTTGCGCGTCAGCTTGCACGCCTCGGTTCACGCATTCGTGACTGGTCCAAGATTTCATAATGTATAGCTTGATAATCAGTGTCTTGAACAGCGTGTCGCATGCTTTATAGTGACAGATGTTATTAAACATCCTCTAAAAATCGGTTAAATAGGATGTTTTCTGAGAAAAAATACGTAAGTTTGTGGATAAGTTAAGAATTAAACCTCTTATTTTATTCAAATCCAATAGCTTTTACAATTAAAATCTTCTAAAGTTCAATCCATGAAACCCTATGTATTAGGTATCGATATAGGCGGTACCAACACGGTATTCGGTATCGTTGACGCCCGAGGCGTAGTGATAGCAAGCTCTTCAATAAAGACACTCAAGCATGCAGATGTGAAGGACTACATAGATGAACTCTATGAGAATGTCATGCGTCTGCTGGAGGCAAATGATGCCGTGGAGAAGATTCACGGTATCGGTATAGGTGCCCCTAATGCCAACTATTATACAGGAATGATCGAGAAACTTGTCAACATCCCATGGCCTACCCCTCTGCCTTTCGCACAGATGGTAAGCGAGAAGTTCGGCATACCTGTAGCAATCACCAATGATGCCAATGCCGCAGCCATAGGTGAAATGACCTATGGTGCCGCCCGTGGAATGAAGAACTTCATTATGATCACCCTCGGCACAGGTGTAGGATCGGGTATCGTCATCAACGGACAACTCGTGTACGGTCACGACGGTTTTGCAGGGGAGCTCGGTCACACAATCATGAAGCGCAACAACGGCCGCCTGTGTGGCTGTGGTCGCACAGGATGTCTGGAGGCATACTGTTCTGCTACAGGTGTGGCACGTACAGCGCGTGAGTTCCTTGAAGTGCGCAATGAGCCGTCAGCCCTACGCAATATACCTGTGGAGTCCATCACGTCAAAGGATGTCTATGATGCGGCTGTCAACGGTGACAGGCTCGCCGCTGAGATATTCGAATACACCGGAAATATTCTTGGCGAGGCGTTTGCCGATTTCACTGTGTTCTCCTCGCCTGAGGCTATAATCCTGTTCGGCGGTCTTGCCAAATCGGGTGATCTTCTCATGCGTCCGCTGAAGGAATCTATGGAGAAGAACATGATGAACATGTTCAAAGGCAAGGTGAAGGTGCTCCTGTCCGAACTGAAGGAGGCTGATGCAGCAGTCCTCGGGGCCAGTGCTCTCGGTTGGGAAGCCAAGCCCCTTCCCGGTCAGGCATGATATCTGAATGAGATAAAGCGAGAGTGTGCCGTGAATGTATGAAGTCATTGCACACTCTCATAGCTTTGTTAAATAGTGTAAGAAATAATCAATAAAGACTAATATTATTTGGTAAAACGCTGAAAAGTACTTAACTTTGCAGTCGAAATTCGTGGCACCTTGTGTAAAAGCTGAACGGAAATGATGCGCCGTGCAGCGATATGAGGCATTAGATGGTGGACCACGCTTCCCGATAATAAACAATAAATCAAAGAGATAAAAACCAACAGCCATGTCAAAAATTTGTCAGATTACCGGCAAGAAAGCAATGGTGGGCAACAATGTGTCGCACTCAAAGCGTCGCACCAAGCGCAAGTTTGACGTAAATCTCTTCAACAAGAAATTCTTCTGGGTTGAGGAGCAAGCTTGGATCACACTGACCATCTCGGCCGCAGGTCTACGCACCATCAACAAGAAGGGCCTCGATGCAGCTATCAAAGAGGCAGCCGTAAAGGGTTACATCAACGAAGTCAAATACTTAGACATCATTTAAGAAGATGGCAAAGAAAGCTAAAGGAAATCGCGTTCAGGTCATCCTCGAATGCACCGAGCACAAGGCAAGCGGTATGCCCGGTACCTCACGATATATTACCACCAAGAACCGCAAGAACACAACTGAGCGTCTGGAGCTGAAGAAGTACAATCCCGTCCTCAAGAGAGTCACCGTACACAAGGAAATTAAATAATCTCACTGATTCATGGCAAAGAAAGTCGTTGCAACCCTCCAGAAAGGTGAGGGCCGCACCTACAGCAAGGTCATCAAGGTCGTTAAGTCGGCAAAGACCGGTGCTTATACATTCCAGGAACAGATGGTTCCTAACGATGCTGTAAAGGACATACTCAAGTAAACTGAGCTGAATGCTCTATTTTACACTATATATCATTCCCGGACCTCTGTTTTGAGATTCGGGAATGTTGTGTATAGAGGATTTTTTTGTAACTTTGCACCCGGAAAAATCATTAACGACCAATCATTCATTATACACTATGGGAGGCTTTTTCGGCGCGATTTCGCGTGAGCCATGTGTCAATGACTTGTTCTACGGCACCGATTATCATTCTCACCTTGGCACAAAGCGTGCCGGAATGGTTACATTTGACCCTGAGAAGGGATTTAACCGTACTATCCACAGTCTCGAACGAGACTATTTCCGCTCTAAATTTGAGGACGAGCTCGACCATTTTGTAGGCAATCAAGGGCTCGGGGTAATAAGCGACACCGATCCGCAGCCGATTATAGTGAACTCCCATCTGGGACGTTACGCAGTGGTCACGGTTGCAAAAATCAACAATCTTCGTGAGATAGCTTCCGAGCTCCTTGAGCAGCGTATGCATCTGAGCGAGCTGTCAGCCAATAATATAAATCAGACCGAGGTTGTGGCATTGCTGATTAATATGGGCGAGACCTTTGTCGATGGCATCAACCTTGTGTATCGTAAGATAAAGGGTTCCTGCTCTATGCTTATTCTCACGGAGGACGGTATTATCGCAGCTCGCGACTATCTCGGCCGCACACCTATAGTGATAGGTCACAAGGAGGGGGCATATGCGGTGGCAAGCGAGACTTCGGCTTTCCCGAATCTTGATTACGAGCGTCTTCGTGATGTGGGTCCAGGTGAGATAGTGCGTCTGCGCGCCGAAAGCATAGAAGTGCTCCAGAAGCCTGCATCCCGTTGTCAGATATGTTCTTTCCTTTGGGTCTATTATGGGTTCCCCGGCAGTGACTATGAGGGTATCAATGTAGAGGATGTACGAGAGGAAGCCGGCAGACAGATGGGGCATGAGGACCCTACCGAGGCTGATTGTGTGTGCGGAATTCCGGATTCAGGTGTAGGTCACGCTCTCGGATATGCCGAGGGGAGAGGTATCCCTTATCGCCGCGCCGTGCTCAAGTACACTCCCACATGGCCACGCAGCTTCACTCCTGGCAACCAGTCGCGTCGCTCTCTTGTGGCTAAAATGAAGCTAATCCCCAACCGTGCCATACTTCATGACAAGAGTGTTGTGTTCTGTGACGACTCTATTGTCCGTGGTACTCAGCTTCGTGACAATGTGCGCACATTCTATGAATGTGGAGCACGTGAAGTGCACGCCCGCATATCCTGCCCGCCGCTTGTGTACGGATGTCCTTTCATCGGATTCACATCCTCAAAGAGCGATATGGAACTTATCACACGCCAGATCATCAATGATTTCGAGGGCGATCCCGATAAGAATCTTAAGGCATATGCCACTACTGGCACTCCTGAATATAACCGTCTTGTAGCTGAGATTGCTCGTCGATTGGAGCTTTCCACCCTCCAGTTCTCCAAGATAGAGGCTCTTATCGACAGTATCGGTATGCCAAAGGAGTCGGTCTGCACCCATTGTTTCGATGGTTCGAGCTATCATCCCGATGAGGCTTACCGTCAGGACCACGAGTAGCAGAAATTTTTTATGAAAATACGATAATGGGGCTATTGATAAATAGCTCCATTAATTTTTTATACAACTATTAGGTCAAGGAGTATATTGTTGCTTGTCAGCCATTTGTCCTCAGGGATGACGAGCCGTTGTTGAGGCGTATATATAAGGTTGCCTGATAGTATGAGGCGTGATGATACTTGTTCAAACTCTTTTCGGAATTCTTCGGGAATCATGTCAGGGTCAAGGCCTCTTGATGTGCGCAGTGATGTGATAAGAACATCGTTGAACCTGTTCTTGGCATCCTCATCTTCGATTACCCTGAACCCTGACCCTTGTGAGTCAATATACCCCTTTAGCGATGAGGGGTTGGACCATCTGACGCCATTGACCATTGAATGCGCTCCTGGCCCGAGTCCGATGTAATCGGAACCGTCCCAGTAGGATGAATTATGGATGGCTTCGTGCCCCGGAAGTGCAAAGTTGGAGATTTCATAATGGCAGTATCCTTCGGCGCGGGTGGCATCGCACAGATAGGCATACATTCTTTCTGCCAGTTCGTCGGTAGCTTCCTCTACAGTTCCCTTCCGGAGCATTACACCCAATCGTGTCTTGGGCTCGAAACTGAGCAGATAGGCTGATATATGCTCGGGATGCAGACTGATAAGCTTGTCAATATTGCTTTTCCATCCTTCGAGAGTCTGACCTGGCAGTCCGTATATGAGGTCGCATGACAGGTTGCGTATTCCGGCATTGCGGAGGGTTTCTATCGCTTTGACTGCTTGCGCTCCTGTGTGACGTCTGCCAAGAAATCTAAGCGAGTCTTCATCAAATGTCTGTATCCCCATGCTCACACGGTCAATAGCTGTGTGGCAGGCAATATGTTCTGCCCATTCGGAGGTGATATCTTCAGGGTTTGCCTCTATTGTGAATTCTCTCAGCGGCAGTGTTGTGGTAATGTGTGCTATCAGCCTGTCAAGCAATGGCAATGGCAGGCTCGATGGAGTGCCTCCTCCTATATATATTGTGTCAGGTACCGAATTGCCCCCTGTCGACGTCCATTCTTTACCAACGGTGTCGGTGTACGCCTCCATCATTTCGTTTCGCGGTGTGGAATAGAAGTCGCAGTAAGCACACTTTGAATGGCAGAACGGCACGTGGATGTAGACTTTCATGATAAGGAAACGGTGTTGGTATGGGGTGTTGCAGGCTACTGTCGGCGGCACAGAGTCTTGAAACGGCAGAAAGAGCATGTGTCATCGCATTCTGCCTGGCTGAATGGCTTGTCCGACAATATGATTTCACGTATCAGGGCTTCAAAACGCGTCATGTATTCATCAATAATCTCATGGTAATCTTCCAATGGGGACTTATTGAATGAAATAGGCTTCAGCCCTTCGCTATAGAGTGTCTTTAGCTTGTAGATCATTGGCTGTATAGGTCCGTCGTATCTGAATTTCTCAGCATAGGCTCTGGCATAGAAGAATGCTTGTAGCAGAGCATGCCTCCGGTCCTTTATTGTTGGGTCGAAGAGGTGGTCGAGTGTTGTGAACTCCGTCTTGTCTCCTCCGGTCTTGTAGTCGACTATTCTGATGCATCCGCGCGCAGGGTCGCCGTATCCTCCGGAGGGATACACGCGGTCCACACGGTCGATATATTGTTTGATATTGATGGTCAGGTCGTCAGCGAGTCTCATGGTGCCCTCTATACGGTGTTCGGCATCTATGAAGTCAAATGGTGTGAACTTCTTTTCTTCTTCAAACATTCTCACAAGGATATGTTTGATGAGATTGCCCATCACCCTTGCCTCACCTACCAGCGGTGTGGTGTCACCTTCGCCTCGCCGGTTGAACTCCTTGTTGATGCATTCGGTGATAAGACGGTCGAGAGTGCTTTTCGATTTTATTATGCCGTCGAGCATATCATCGGTTATCTTTATCGATTGGGCATCCCCGCGCCATCCTGTATATACCTTTTCGGCGACAGCATGGACTATTGTGCCGTAGGTGGCAGAGTCCATATAGTCCGTGAGTTCATTGTCGGCATTCAGTCCTCCAAGCTGCTGAAGATAGAATCTGAGTGGGCAGCTGATGTAGTCGTTGATTGATGATGCTGACAGTGGTCTGCCACCTGGAATGCAGAATTCGAGGAGTCTCTGTTTGATTTCAGGGGTGCGCTCTATGGCGATGACCGGTTTTTCGGGAGGAGTGAATTCGTATATGCCTGATGAATGGCTGATTTTACATTCGGGATGTAGGTATATGAGTTGGGTGATGTATCGTGACATCTCGCACGAATATGTCGCACCGTTGCGGGAGTCATAGTATATTGCTACATTTCTGGCACGGCTTATGAGTCTGTAGAAGTAGTAGGCATATATGGATTCCTGAAAATCGGTGGTTGCCATTCCGTAGCTTCGTCTCAGCGAGTCGGGGATGAACGAGCGGGAATAGTGTTTGCGAGGGAATATCCGCTCGTTCATCGACAGCAGAATGATGTTGTCGAAGTCCAGTGCGCGGGTTTCGAGTACCCCCATGATCTGCAATCCGCGCAGAGGTTCACCTATGAAGCTCACCGACACTCCCGATATGGCTTTCTGTAGAAGCTGTATGAATGTGGAGTCCTTCATTTCAATGCCCCATTTCAATGCTGCACCCCTGAGTTCGTCGAGAGCGTCGAGATATGAGCTTACGAAGAATTTCTCTGGGTCGTTGTCATGGGAGGCAAGGGCTTCTTTCAGTGATGTCAGCAGGGTATGGAAGTAACTGTATACACTGTCGATGGAATTTGGATTGTCGATTGGCGCGAACACATATGCTGTAGCAGGTGCCAGCCGTTGAGCCTCGGATGCGGGAAGCATATAGATGCGTTGCTGCATGAGGGTGCGCATTATGGCATCGCATCCTTCCCGGTCGATAGCCCCGAGCAGCGGGTGAGTGGCAACATTCTTTATGTCATCATAGAAATAGCACCATTCGCCGCGTGTCTCTGTGGCACGCAGATGCATCGATACCAGTGAATTGATGAGCGAGGCGAACGATGTGGTGCGCATAGGCAATCCCATGGTGACATTGAGATTCGACATCTGTTCCGGTACGGAATGTATCATCGGTATGAGCAGTGAGTCGTCCGGAAGTACCACAGCTGTGTTTATGGCATTGGCTGGGTCGGATATTGTGCCGTCGGTGATCCAGTCGTTCAGAAGTTTGCCTGCCATCTTGGCTTGACCTGTAGAAGAGGGTATGCCTTTCAGATGTATCTCAGGGAATTCCACTCCGGTATGCGGGTATATGGTATCAATGTCATAGCGAGAGCGGAAACGCTCTGTGTTGCGGTCTATGAACCGTGATGCTGCGTTACCTTTGTCGCGCATGGCAGGAGATGCATTGTCCCAATAGAAGTCAGCCACACCCTTTGCGTCAAGAAGTTCGAACATCGACAGTTCCGCGAGGGTAAGAACATTGAACCCTACGAATATGTATCTACGGCATGACAGATCGGATGTGCGGCACTTTCTGAGGCTCTCCACAGCCCGGCGTGCGATCATCCCTTGTGTGCCCATGCCTGAATCTTGCAATGTGGATGTGAACCGGTGATACAGAGGGTCGAGCACTTCCCAAAGTTTCAGAAATTTCTGTTCGAGCTCAGTAGGTGAATTGTAGTGCAGATGTTCCCAAAATCGGTCGGGAGAGGGTGATTCAAACTGCTCGCCCCAGTATCTCGACAGTATTTCGCGCTGCTCGTCGGTAAGATAGTTGGCACTCACTTCGCGGTAGCGTCGGAGGTTGACAAACAGTTTCGACGGTTCCACGAGATACTGGTCCACATCGTTGAAGTCACTAAGTATCATCTCTCCCCAGAACAGAAACCTGTCAAAGTCGATATCCTCACCCCCTATCTTGCGGTATTCGTTGTATAGAATGAAGAGTTGTTCCATCCTTGGAGCCTCCACGAGTGGCACTATGCGGGCTGTGAGTTCTCCTATGGTGGAAATGTCAGGCATACATAGAGGTGAGCCTTTTGCGAGTTGCCGGAGATAGTGACGGAAGAATATACCGCTTCGTTTGTTGGGGAACACGAAGCAGTAGTCCATAATATCGTCGCGCTCATTGGCGAGATATACCTCGGCGACTTGTCGAAGGAACGGTGTCATCGTGTCCTTCCTATGAATTTTTGATTAATATTATCATTTTTATGGCGAAGTCGAAATTGACTATCTTTCCGTTGGCGTTTCCTGCTATGTCGCGGGCGGCGAGATCCATGTGGTTCACTATGCTTTCGGCATTGCGCTCGGTGATGAATCGTGCGAACCGTTGGCTGAACTGAGCCTCTGTTCGGTTCATATACGTGATGTCCGGACGGTTGAAGTTGAATATGAAATTCTCGCGTATGAGCCGTGTGCAGTATTCATAGAATTTCACTTCCTGCTCCCTGCCCATTGAGGTGATATCCGCGCTCCATTGCTTCAGCCCTTTCACATCGCGTTGATAGGCAAGTCGCATAAGTTGCACGAAGTAGTCGAAGAACATCCGGCTCACGCTTGTGGCATCAACTGTCCGGAGAGCAGCATTGATGTCGCCTCCGGCTATGTGGGCTGACGCCATGGCATCCTGCGGATCCATGGCAAGGCGTCGGGTGAGATATTCTGCCACAGTCGCATCGTCAAGTCGCGTCACCTCGACAGGTCGGCATCGCGACTTGATGGTGGGGAGTATGGCTGATGCGTCATTGCTCACCAGTATGAAGATGGTACCGGGGTAAGGCTCTTCGATGAGCTTCAGAAGCTTGTTGGCAGCCTGTTCGTTCATCTTTTCGGGGAGCCACATTATCACGATCTTGTATTTTGATGCTGTGGCTGAGACAGCCAGTCTTCTTTCGAGTCCGGCACTCTCGTACACATATATGATCGGCTGGGCATTCTTTTTTTCGAATGAAGATGCCCATTTGTCGAAATCCATGTAAGGGCTGGATGTGATGAAATCGCGGAACTCCTCGATATAGTCGTCCGACACCGGCTCCTTGAGTTTTTCGGTCTTTACCACTGGATATACAAATAGTGTGTCCACATGGTTGAAAGTCTGGTGCTGTATGCAGGCAGGGCACGTGCCGCATGGTTCTCCGTCGGATGTGGGATGCTCGCAATGAAGGTATTGCGCAAAAACCCGGGCGAGCATAAATTTACCCGATCCTGCCGGACCGTGTAACAGAAGAGCATGAGGCACTCTGCCGTCAGCCACCATATCGCGCAGCTGACGTTTCACATTTTCGTGAGCCGGAATATCCTTGAAATTCATATTTGCAAAGTTAACAAAAATCACTTAGGAAAGCGAGAGAATCAATGCTAATCGAATTTTTTCAATAGGTTTGAGTTAAAAACATTTAAAATGAGTTAAAAAATTGGGGGGGGTAAAATTTGTTTACATTTGCAAAAATTCGCTGACAGCATGAATGCGGCATAGATTTCGGTATAGGCCTGCGTTGTCAGGGATTTTTGCAGATTATAGTATACATTTATCAACCAATCACATATCAATACCCTTAATTCTTTTTATGAAAGCGAAAGGACTTTATCTATTCCTGTTGTTAGTCCTGTTCCTATTCTCGCCATCCCTGAGAGCCTATTCTCAGCAGAGCAGTGGAGGGACAGATGATAAGGCGACACCCAAGTCGTTGATTACAGGACTTATCCTTGATGCTGAGGGAGAGCCGCTTCCTGGTGTCACAGTAAGAATAGTCAAGACCGACAAAGCGGCATTGACAAATGTCAACGGTGAGTTCTCAATCCCTGGTGCAGCCGGTCAGACTCTTGCCATTTCTTATATAGGCAAGAAACCTATGCAGGTAAAGGCTACAGTAGGCAAGCGAATGAAAATCACCATGGAGGACGATGCAGAGAGCATCAGCGAAGTAGTGGTGACCGGTATATATTCACGCAACAAGGAGAGTTTCACAGGTGCTGCATCATCATTCTCGGCGGAGGAGCTGAAAATGGCAGGCAACACCAACCTCATCCAGAGCCTCAAGACTCTCGACCCGGCTTTTACCGTATTGGAGAACAACCAGTTCGGTTCCGACCCCAACCGCCTTCCCGACCTTGAGATCCGAGGTAAGAGTAGTGTGGTCGGTCTGAAGGAACAGTTCGGACAGGACCCCAATCAGCCTCTTTTTATCCTTGACGGCTTTGAGACCACGCTACAGACCATCATGGACCTCAGCATGGACCGTATAGAATCAGTCAATATCCTCAAGGATGCCGCCTCCACGGCGATCTACGGATCGAAGGCAGCTAATGGTGTCATCGTAGTGGAGACCAAGGCTCCGGAGATGGGTAAGCTTAAGCTCACCTACAACGGCTCATTCAATTTTTCATGGGCTGATCTCACCGACTACAACCTCATGAATGCTGCCGAAAAGCTTGAGTTTGAGCGTCTCGCAGGTAACTTTGAATCCAATCTTGCCGATTCACAGGAGCTTGCTCAGATACGCTACAATCGCCTCCTCGGCAATGTACTCAGAGGTGTTGACACCTACTGGCTCTCCGAACCACTGCAAAATGGACTGAATCAGCGTCACAACCTGTATGTGCAGGGCGGTTCAAGCGATCTCAGGTTCGGCATCGGTGTCAACTACAACCGCATCGACGGTATTATGAAGGACTCCAGACGCAATGTGGGTGGAGGATATATGGATATCATATACCGCACAGGCAAACTTAGTTTTACAAATAAAATTACAGTCGATTATACCGATCTGACCAATCCGGTTGTAGGATTTTCCGACTATGCTGACGCCAATCCTTACTATCCGAAATACAATGCTGACGGTAGCATCGACCAGTGGCTTGAAGCTCCGGCGGATGCCTCAGGGTCAAGTTCCTATATTTATGTGTCCAATCCTCTGTGGAATGCCGCTCAGAACAGCTATGACAAGGGCAATTCATGGGGTGTACGCAATAATTTCAATCTTGAGTACCGTCCCATTGATCAGATAATGGTCCGCGGCAGATTCAGCGTATCGAAGACCACACAGGAGTCCGAGACGTTTACATCGCCGTCCGATACCCAGTTCAATGAAGCAGAACTCCTTAAGAAAGGAACCTATAGCAACAACCGTTCCGACTCATTCAGTTACGATGCCGACGTGTCAGTGACCTACGGACAGCTTTTTGCCCGCAAGCATCAGGTGAATGCCGTTGTCGGAGCATCGGTCAGAGAAAATAAAAGCAAGGACAAGGGTTTCGATGCCCAGGGATTTCCTGAAGGTGATTTCACCACTCCCGGATTTGCCAACAGTTATTCTGACATTGGTAAGCCGAGCTATAGCGACTACACAAGCCGCAGCGCAAACTTCTATTTCAACGGAGGTTACGCATTCATGAACAAATATCTGCTCGATGCCAACATACGTATGGACGGAACCTCGGTGTTCGGCTCCAACAAGCATTTCACCACCACTTGGGCATTCGGTGTAGGCTGGAACCTCGCCTATGAGGATTTCATCAGGAACCACACCGGCATATTCAATATGCTCAAGATACGCGGCTCCATCGGTAATCCCGGCAACCAGTCGTTCGGCGCTTTCAACGCCATCACCACCTACAAGTACAACAACTGGATGCTCAACAACTTCGGCACCGGTGTGCTCATCGATGCCTTCGGCGACCCCAACCTCGAATGGCAGAAGACCATCGACCTCAACGCAGGTATCGACGTGAGCATGTGGAACCGTTTCCACCTCAACTTCGACATCTACCGCAAGAACACCGATCCGCTGCTCGCACAGATAGGCATACCCCTGTCGGTAGGCACAGCCCAGCGACTCGCCAACATCGGCCAGCAGATCAACGAAGGCTACAGCGGCACCGTGCGATATGCCATTCTCTACAATCCCAAGAAGAGCCTCAACTGGACTATAAGCCTGTCATTCGCTCACAACACCTCCGAGTACCGCAAGATAGGCAACAGACTCAATCAGTTCAACAACGAGAACATCTCCAAGAGCCTCACACGCTACTACGACGGCGGATCGCCCACCGCGATATGGGCTGTGCGCTCGGCAGGCATCGACCCCGCTACAGGCAAGGAAGTGTTCATAACCAAGGACAACACCTACACATTCCAGCACAGCTATGACCAGGAAGTAGTGGTAGGCGACACCCGCCCCGACCTTGAAGGAGTGATCGGAAACACGCTCTACTGGAAAGGCTTCTCGGCAAGCATCTATTGCCGCTACAGCCTCGGCGGCCATATGTTCAACTCCACTCTCTACAACAAGGTGGAGAATATCTCGACCACTGCGCTCCAGTCCAATCAGGACAAACGCGCCCTATATGACCGCTGGCAGAAGCCGGGCGACATAGCCCAGTTCAGAGGTATACGCGAGACCGACGTTACCCCTATGTCGTCACGATTCGTGCAGAAAAACGACTACTTCACCATCGAATCCGTACGCCTGGGATGGGAACTCCCCACCAGATGGATGGACACAATCGGATTCCAGGGCATATCGCTCAGCGCATACATGAACGAAATAGCACGATGGTCGACCATCAAGGACGAACGCGGAACATCCTACCCGTTCGCACGAAGCGTCAGCCTTGCAGTAGGCATCAACTTCTAAAACCATTTGCCATACAAATATGAAAACCAAAATATCATATATACTAATCGCGCTCGGAATCCTGTGCACATCCTGCTCGGATTTCCTCAACGTGCAGCCGAGCGACCGAATATCGGAGGAGACAAACTTCACAAACATCGCCGGATTCAAACAGGCGATCAACGGCATATATGTCGAACTCAATTCCTCCGACCTCTACGGACGAGCCCTCACATGCGAGTTCATAGAGATTATGGCTCAGCGTTATGCCATAGACCAGCAGAACAACAAAAGCGACTGGGAGACAATGCAGCTCAACTACTCATCATCCACCCCACAGTCGCGCCTACAGAACATCTGGTCAAAAGGCTACAACCTCATAGCCAACTGCAACCTCATCATCAAGAACTGCGAGCAGCACCGCGAAGTGCTTCCCGACGAGTACTACCATCTCATAAAGGGTGAGGCTTACGCGCTGCGCGCATATCTTCACTTAGACCTCTTCCGTCTGTTCGGATCGGTCTACGATCCTGAAGTCTCCACTTTAGCTATCCCCTACTACACCCAGCTACAGCTTGATGTGGCTCCGACACCCAGTGCTCAGGAGTTCATGGATCTGGTCCTTAAAGACCTTAAGACAGCAGAGGAAGAGCTACAGGACGATCCTATAGTAACATTCGGTGTCAACGGCAACCCAAAGGATATATTCCTACAGTTCCGCAACCTGCGTCTTAACCTGTATGCCGTATACGGACTTCTCGCACGTTACTATTACTATGCCCACGACAATGAGAACGCATACGCATATGCCAAGAAAGTGGTCGATATCCAGGAACGTCATTTCCCCTGGGTGAAACTGCTTAGCCTTACAGGATCGAATATCGACCATATGTTCTCTACCGAGATAATGTTTGCCCTACAGAACCTCCAGCGTGACAATCTCTTCACATCTCTGTTCAATGGCAATTCGCTCAAGACATCCTCTCTGCTTGCCCCTCTCGAAGATGTGACAACCGAAATATTTGGCGGCACCATGGCGAGCTCCGATTATCGTGTGAGATCATCGCTCAGCGGAACAGTGGAACAGGGTGGCAAAAAATATGTCCTGTTCAACAAATACCAAGGCACCGACTCCCTCTACAATCAGATGATACCTATGATACGCGTAAGCGAATCATTCCTTATCCTTGCCGAGACAGGTCCCGATGACGAGGAACGCCTCAGCCGCTTCACAGAGTTCAACAACGCCCGCGGTCTTCAGGGCGTGGAGAATATCGAAGAACTGAACACACTGTTCGACGACATCGACAACTCTCAATACACCGAACTCGGAAAGGAATGGATCAGAGAGTTCTACGGCGAAGGCCAGCTCTTCTTCTGGTACAAGCGCAACCAATGCCTGTCAATGCGATCAGCCACCAGCGCGACCAACGATCTGCCGTTCAGAATGTTGTCAGCCAGCAGGTATACCCCTCCGATACCCGAGGGTGAAGAGAAGTACAATTAACTTGAATCCCACCTAAAAATCATCTTGCAATGAACATAAAGACTATTATTCCCGCAATAGTACTCCCCTTGCTGCTCGGGGTCTCAACCACCGGATGCAATGAGGATACACTCGACACTTACGAGGGAGAGAACGGGATATACTTCGACACAACCTACAACGGTGCCGAAATGATGTCCGACACCATAAAAGTGCACTGGGGACTTGAGAACTCGAATGTGACAAGCCAGAAAGTCACCCTCAAAGTGAAGCTCTTCGGCAACACCGCGCCTGTCGACCGCAAGTTCAGTATCACTGTAGAGACCGATGAAGGCGATGACCTGGCGGCAGCCGAAGGCGTGGACTATGTGATGCCGGTTACAGAATATGTGCTACCGGCAGGCAAGGCGGAAGTGCCTATAGAATTTGAAGTGCTGCGCCGCCCCAATCTCAAGGACTCACCCCGCCGTGTGAGAATCAACCTCGTGGAAAATGACGAGCTCAAATTCCTCTACACCCGCGGACTCCCTTACATAGACGAGAACGAAGAGACCCAGGTACGTCCCGCCGACTTCCAGCGTGTTATACTCATGGAAGAGACCTTCCCCATACCTGTGTGGTGGGTGATATACGGTGAGCTTTATTTCGGAGACTGGAGTGCAACAAAGGCCGCCCTGATATGCGACGTGATGAACATCAACCGTAAGGAATGGGTCGAAGTCAATGTCCTCACCGAAGGCTATCTGAAATACTGCGGAAAGTACATGCACCGATATCTCCAGGAACAGGACCCCAAAATCCTCGATGAGGACGGCGAACCTATGGTGATGGGTCCGGTATCTATCAACTAAACCAATCCACCTTTTTTAGAAAACAATGAAAAAGCTATTATACCTGCCGGCCGTTATCGCCGGACTATGGCTCTCTTCCTGCTCCGACGACATAGGCAACTATGACTACAAGGACATCAATGAGGTGTCAGTCGACCCGAATGCCCCAGGCTCCGTCGAGGAAGGAAAGACCTATGAATTATTCGCATACCTCGATCACTTCAATTTTGACCCGCAACTCAATTCGACATTCGGCAAAACCGACGAGAATGCCTACGAATATGAGTGGAAGGTGATCCCTGTGGGAGCCATCTGGGAAAGCGTCGACGAGTCAAAGATTGTGATCGCCACCACCCGCAAGCTCACTGATGTTGTGTCACTGTCGCCCGGAACATACTCCGCTTTCTTCAATGTGAAGGACAAAGAGACCGGAATAACATGGACCACACAGTTCAGACTACAGATCAAATCAATGACCGAAGAGGGATGGCTCGTGCTCTGCGACAACGAGGGCAAGACCCGCCTGGACCTCATATGTAACCGCAATGAGGAGGAGGAATTCGCCTCTCACGATATCCTCAACACATATGACAACGATGCCATCACCGATATCGAGGATATAGGCAGACCGGTGAAACTTCTGTTCGACCGTTACCAGCAGAGCTACTCCAGAGCTATGCTGGTAACCGACAAGGACACATACTGCTTTGACGGAGATGTGTTCAAGGTCGGCGAACAGAACAGTCTGAGATGGCATTTCGGCGACTCTAACCACCCGGTGCGCATAAAGGCGTCCATGAATTCAGCCAATGCCGGCTCCAACAACAACCTGTGGGTGATCATCGATGACAACGACGAGATATACACTCTCAACAACACCACACAAGGCTCAATGTTTGAATTCCCGATCACAAAGCTACAGGGCACAGAGCCTTTCACTCCCGCTCCTTTCATTGCAGCCAATATCAACCAGCAGGCATTCTCCCCAGGCAAGGAGGGCCAGGGCAGCAATCCGTCAGTAATGTATGACGCAACCAACCGTCAGTTTGTGGAGATAAAGCATGGATCGTACTATCCTTCAGTGATGGATTTTAGCGGAGACAAGCAACTGTTTCAGAATCCCACCGGACGCGACATGGTGTTCATGGCACCAAGCCGCCACGGTCCTATCTACGCAGTGCTGCGCGATCCATCCACAAAGGAGACTTATTTCTACGGCTTCATGATGCATGGCAACGGAAAGAGCAATGCCGATTCTGAGGGATGGAACGTACAGGTGTGCCACGGCAAGATCAACGGACCCGGTGTGGAGAACGCCACTCTCTTTGCCTTCCATCCGCTGCACAACTATATATTCTATGCTGTCGGAGGCTCCATCTACCGATTTAACTGGCTAATGCCCGACACCCCTGCCACTGAGGTCATAAATCTCAGCGGAGAGGAAATCAGCGTACTGAAATTCAATTCATTCCGCGGACCATTCCCCGAATACTCCAATGCTTCATACTGGCAGTATTCACGCAACTACCGCCTCGTGGTCGGCTCAAATGCCACTGCCCTACCGCAGGAGGAATGCGGAAACGTCCGTTTCTACAATGTACCCGACCTAATGCAGCCCCTTTCATTGCACAAAGAGCATAATGAATTCGGCAAGATCATCGACATCGTATACAAAGAACGTCTGAAAAAATAACAATGTACCCCAAAAAGACTCTTTCATTAGCCATAGCAGCCCTCTCGGGCTGCATGGCTCTCTCCGCCGCCTATAATGTGACCGGCAAACTTGACAACAACGGAGGTTCACGCATCTTCCTGGTCACACAGACCGGCAAGAACACAATGGACACCATTGCCACATCGCTCACACCCGACGGCAGCTTCACATTCACCGGAAACATCTCGGCACCCATGGCAGCCGAGATCCGTTCGGCAGGCTCCTATCTGCATGTCCCTGTCATGCTTGAGGACGGTAAGTCCTACAAGGTGACAGGTGACGCCTCGACTCCCAACAAATGGACCATCGACGGAGGCGGCGACCTACAGAATGTACGCAACCGTTTCCATGAAATCGAGCTGGAACACACCCACCGCTGTGACTCCATACAGCATTATTACCGCTCCACCTACGACCTTAACGACTATTTCTGGGTAGTGCAGCTCAAGGGCGCGCTACAGCGTGAGGGGGAAGCGTTTGATGCGAAACGCGACTCCTTCGCCATGGCAAACGATAATCTCGTGAGCGCGGCAGTGCTGGCATCGGACGTTCGCAAGCTCATAAACAATAAGACTGTACACCAGAAGTATCGTCTTCTTGGTAACAACGCTCGCAACACTGTTCCTGGCAATATACTGAAAGTCGAGGCGGAAAGAATGGCGCAGATCGTAGTAGGAGGCACAGCCCCCGACTTCACTATGCCAACGCCGTCGGGAGAGACACTTTCACTCCACGGAGTAAAGGCAAAGATCAAGATTCTTGATTTCTGGGCATCATGGTGCGGTCCCTGTCGAGCCGAGAATCCCACCCTGCGCAAGATCTATGCCGAATATGCCCCCAAAGGGCTTGAGATCATAAGCCTCTCGCTCGACACCGACAAGGATGCCTGGATAAAGGCAATCGAAGCCGATCAGATGACATGGAAACATGTGTCGGAACTCGATAAAGGCAACACTGCCAAATCAGTCTACAACATCTTCAGCATTCCGCGAATGTTCATTCTCGACGAGAACAACAAGATCATCTCGGAAGGCCTGCGAGGAGAACAGCTGATAGAGTTCATCGCTTCACAGTTGAAGGACTGATCCACAGCCAATATACTCTGATACCATACTCAAACGTCTGCCCACGGACATTGCGCTTTAAATCATCCATGGGCAGGTAAAAAATCCGCAGATTGTCTCTCAGGCAGGGACACAATCTGCGGATTCTATATTTCATCCGGGTCAAAGACATAGGCTCAAACGCCTAAGTCCGACATACCCGGTATGCTGACATGTGGGTTACTTCTTATTCTTAGCCTTCTCAAGCTGTTTTTCGAGAGCGTCGAGAGCCACGTCGATAGCCTCCTCGAAGGTATCGGCTGTCTTGTCGGCAACAAACTCATCGAGCTGAGGCACTGTCAGGCGTACGATAGCCTGCTTGTTGAGAGCTGTCTCGGGCTTCACAACCTTGAGTGATACGTCTACAGCACTCACTGCCGGGAAGCGGCGCACAATGCGATCGACCTTTTTGTTGATAAAGGCTGTAAGCTTCTCGGTGATGTCAAAATGGATAGCTTTAATGTTAATGTCCATAGTGTCCTCCTTTGTTAATTTGTGCACGAGGATGTGCAAGTTGATAATTATGTTTGAGGTCTCGGTATGTCACATGAGTATATACCTGGGTTGATGTGAGCGATGCATGTCCCAAGAGCTGCTGCACGGTAGCAATGGGAGCTCCGCCGTTGAGCATGTCGGTCGCCATTGAATGGCGCATCACGTGGGGGCTCAGACGCTCGGCATGTGCCCCACCCTTACTTAGCATCCGGTGAACGACATTGTAGACCATTTTGCGGTAAAGCTGCTCTCCGTTGTCCCTCACCATAAGCGGAGCGGAAGTGTCGGCACGGCACACCGATGTGAGAGGGGATGAATCACGCATGGCGCGGTAAGCGTCAATTGCCTCTGCAAGCTCCGGACCAAATGGGATCACTCTTTCCTTATTACGCTTACCCAGCACCTTTAGTTCACCCTTTACAGTGTCGACATCGGCATCTCTCAGCCCTATCAGTTCACTGCAACGCATGCCTGTGGAGTAAAGTATATCAAGAATCAGACGGTCGCGCACTGCTGCAAAATCATCATGCGGTATATTAGCGTCGAGTATAGCCGAGGTCTCCTCGGGACGTACATTCACCGGAAGTGTCTTGGAGGGCTTAGGGAGCACGAGACGCGATGCAGGATTAACCGAAATATCACCCTGACGCAACAGATACCTGTAGAATGCCCTGAGAGCCGATACTTTACGCTTAATGGTGCGTGGAGAGGAACCGCTCCCGGCAAGATGAGCCACCCATAGTCTCAGGTCAGAAAAGGTTACATCTTCGGGCACAAGTGTTTCCAGACTGCCTCCTGTGGCATAGTCCGCCCATTGATGCAGGTCACGGCGGTAAGCATCGACCGTCAGTGCCGAATATCCCAGCTCAAGGCTGATATGACTGAGGAATTGTTCAATCTTATTCATATGCCCGGATGATGGTGGTGTGTATTACGGTAGCGAAGATAGGGAATAGATGTGAAAAATGCAAACTTTTCACCAATGCTTTATAACATATTGTTTATTATTGACCGATATACACAAAAAAATGACCCGCACCTCAGGGCGCGGGCCACTATGTTTAATACTTTTATCAGGATGCCTGATTACTTGTTAGCCTTGATGGTAACAGCACGGTCAAGAGAAACGTACTCCTTGCCTTCGCCAAAGAGGTTGGCATCGTTGGTAGTAACGTCGAGCTGGTCAGCCTTCACGCCGTTGCGGAGGAGAACACGCTCTACACCGTTGGCACGAGCCTTGCGGAGACGGTCGTTGACAGCGGCAGAGCCGGTGTAGTTGTCAGCATAACCGCATACGGTGTACTTCTTGCTGGTGTCAGCCTTCATAACGTTGGCAACTGCGTTGAGCACCTTGTTGTCTACACGAGAGATGCGTGAGCTACCGATAGTGTAGTAGATAGTGCAGAGAGGACCTTCCTCAGCTTCAACAACCTGCTGAACAGGACGGTTGAGGCAGTCACGGAGCTGACGCTCAAGGTCGGCGATGCGGCCGTTGGCAGCCTGGAGGCGAGCCTCAACCTCGTCGCAGTTGGGAATTTCGGGGATAACGGGAACGATAGGTGCGCTCCAGGTTGACTTGTTGAAGTTGTAAGTAACACCTACATAAGCCTGAAGATCTATGTTGCTCTTGCGGGGAGCAGAATACCTGTACTCATCGGTAAGGAGCATGGCACGGAGGTCGAGGTAAAGACCTACATGGTCGCTTACACGGAAGTTGTTGATAAGACCTGCGCTTGCGGTGAGGTTGTCATCGCTGCCGTGGTGCCATCCGTCACGACGTCCGTTAGCTGTCCAGCTGGGAACAGTCTGCCAGTTGTAGCCTGCACCTGCATAGATGATGCCGTTGTATACACGGTCAGCACGATAGCCACACCACCAGTTGGTGAGGTTCAACATTGCCTGAAGGTGAGCTCCGAATTCGTTACGCTTGTACTTAGCATAATCAACATTTCCGTCACGGAAATCGCCATAGTAACCTACGCCACCGTCATTGCTGAGGCCCTTTACCTGAGTGAAATTGAAACCGGCACGAAGACCTACGATGGGTGAGAACCACTTACCTACCCAAAGTCCGGCGTTGGGTGAGAAACGGTCAAAGAAATCACGCTTGGTGTTGTTGCTGTTAAAATAGTAGTTGATACCACCTTCAGCAGATACGAACCAGTTGCTGGAGAAGCTGTTGAAAAGATAGCCCTGAGCAGGATCCTCAACGTAAGTGATCTCCTGTGCACTCTGAGCCATTGCGCTTTGGCCCATAAAGAGAGCGGCTACGAAGCCAAGAAGGATACTCTTTTTCATAAATAATTAATTATTGGAAAATAGTTGAAATTTATTGTCTATGTTATTTTGATAACTATGAATATTGAACCATCTTCAAGCAGTCAGATTGAGACATTTGATATGACTGCACATTGTCAAGCAGAATTTCGGGTCAAAGTTATAACAAATTTTCCGAATAATCTAAAATTTAGCAAAAAAAGCTTTAATATGCACTAAAAATATGCCTTTTGGACGAATTTGAGGACAAAAATTAGTGACCCCGAAGCAAAAACGACCTTCGGAGCCACTGTTTTATGATATGCCTGAACCTACAATGCTCAGCACATCATGCGATATCTTACGTTACTACTTGCCGAGGAATGCAAGTACGCGTCCTTTTACAGCATCTACTGTAAACCCGAATTTCTCATCAAGCACCTTGTAGGGGGCAGACGCACCGAAATGATCGAGACCGAACACCTCTCCATCGGAACCAACCACTCCACGGAGCGTGGATGGAAGGCCGGCAGTGAGACCGAAAGCAGGCACACCGGGGGTAAGGACCGCCTGACGGTATTCAACAGGCTGATTGTTGAACAGACCGATCGAAGGAACTGATACCACACGTGCCTTCAAACCCTGCTCTGCAATACCAGCTGCAACGTCACACAGGAGTGAAACCTCCGATCCGTTTGCAACAAGGATCACATCGGGCTGCTGCTCATCGACCACAACATATCCGCCACGACGGCATCCGGTCTCAGCCTCGGCAAAACGGTTGCCTGACGCAGCAGGAAGATCGGGAAGATTCTGACGTGAGAGTACGAGAGCTGATGGTGTCTCGAAATTCTCCATTGCCATCTCCCAGGCCACCGAAGTCTCGGCCGCATCGGCGGGACGGAGCACGAGCATCGAAGGCTTGCCGCTGAGATTGCGGAGCTCCTCCATAAGACGGATCTGAGCTTCCTGCTCAACCGGCTCATGAGTGGGACCATCCTCACCTACACGGAACGCATCATGTGTCCAGATGTATTTCACAGGGAGCTCCATGAGAGCAGCCATACGTACAGCGGGCTTCATATAATCGGAGAACACAAAGAATGTGCCGCATGCTCCGATGACACCTCCGTGCAGAGCGATACCGTTCATTACTGATGCCATGGTGAGCTCGGTGACACCTGCATGGAGGAAAGCACCTGAGAAATCACCCTTGACGAAAGGATGGGTCTTCTTAAGGAATGCATCGGTCTTGTCAGAGTTGGCAAGGTCGGCTGACGACACGATCATATTATTGACTTTCTCGGCAAGCACTCCGAGCACATCGGCCGATGCCTGACGACTTGCGACATTAGGCTTGTGCGGAATGGCTGCCCAGTCAATTTCGGGAAGCTTATTGTTGAGGAACGCATTAAGTTCCTTGGCAAGTTCGGGATTGGCAGCTTCCCATGCGGCCTGTTCGGCACGGCGAGTCTTTACAATCTCACGGAGCTGTTCACGACGAGCCTCATAAAGAGCCTTCACATCCTCGAATATAACCCATGGATTCTCGGGATCGGCACCAAGATTTCTCATAGTGGCAGCATAGTCGGCACCCGATGCGCTGAGGGGCTGGCCGTGAGTAGAGCACTGTCCCTCGAAGCAAGATCCGTCGGCCTTCACACACCCTCTGCCCATCACAGTGTGACCTATGATGATGGTGGGACGTTCCTTCTCGCCCTGAGCCTCGGCAATCGCCTTTGCGATCTCTTCCGGATCATTGCCGTTACACTCAAGCACATTCCATCCCCATGCACGATACTTCGCAGCTACATCCTCGTCGTCGACCTCATTGACCATAGTGGAGAGCTGCACCTTATTGCTGTCATAGAACATTATAAGGTTGCTGAGACCGAGATGTCCGGCCAGACGGCCTGCGCCCTGGGATATCTCCTCCTGAATACCGCCATCGGAAATGAAAGCATATGTCTTGTGGCTCAGCCACTCGCCGAAACGGGCTGCAAGGAAACGCTCAGCGATAGCGCAGCCTACAGCCATAGTATGACCCTGGCCAAGAGGCCCGGAAGTGTTCTCCACTCCACGCTCGGGGTGAAGCTCGGGATGGCCTGGCGTCGGAGAGCCCCACTGACGGAACTGCTGAAGTTCGTCGATAGTATAATGTCCGAACAGAGCGAGGACACTGTAGAGCATAGGTGACATATGACCGGGATCAAGGAAGAATCGGTCACGTCCAAGCCACTTGCCGTCGTCCGGATCGGTGATGAGGAACTGTGAATAAAGCACGTTGACAAAGTCGGCACCACCCATGGCACCTCCGGGATGTCCGGACTTGGCTTTCTCAACCATTGACGCGGCAAGGACTCGGATATTGTCCGCCGCATGATTTACAGCTGTGAGATTCATGTAATAATTATATGATGAGTTTAAATAGTGTATTTCCTACAATAAGCTGCTCATGTGATAGTCAAGGTATCTTAGAATGATGATTAGTAGGTAACGGCAAATATACGAATAAAAAATTTAATTTGCCCACATTTATTAATCATTTTACACAGTTTGAGCGCATTTAATCTATGAATGATACATCCAAGATAAAAAATTTTACTATCTTTGCCTTGAAATATAACATAGCAAATTTCCAAACCGTCGCGTGTCACCACGCACACACCAACCCTACGATCCATATCCCAAACCGACGGCACAGACAGGTTACAAATTTCTAATACAATATCTAATTCTTATCTTAAACAACAAGCAATGGAAACTTCCGTTAAAAAGAACGGTAACACCGTGGCAATCGTGACGATGTTTTTCGTGTTCGCGATGATTTCGTTTGTTACCAACATGGCGGCCCCATTCGGCAATATCTGGGGATTCAGATATGCGTGGGCAGGCATGGCAGGTAACCTCATGAACTTTACTGCCTATCTATTCATGGGCATTCCGGCAGGAAACATGCTCATCCGTTACGGCTATAAGAAGACAACCCTGATTGCCCTTGCAGTCGGTGCGATCGGTCTCGGCATCCAGCTCCTGTCAAGCGTTGTAGGCGACAACATCATCGTGATAGGCGGCGAGGCTCCGACCACTCTCAACCTATTTATCTATCTGTTGGGCGCGCTCGTGTGCGGTGTGTGTGTATGTATGCTCAACACCGTTGTAAATCCCATGCTCAACCTTCTCGGAGGTGGTGGCAACAAAGGCAACCAGCTTATCCAGACCGGAGGCGCACTCAACTCTCTTGCAGGCACTCTTACCCCCATGATGGTGGGCGTGCTTGTCGGAACCCTGACCAAAGAGACCACCATGGCATCAGTCGCTCCTCTTGTTGTGACAGGCATCGTGATATTCGTGGCAGCATTCATAGTCATTTCATTTGTCAAGCTGCAAGAGCCACAGGCCAACTTGAGCAATGTGAAATATGAGCACAGCCCCCTCGCCTTCCGTCACTGCATGCTCGGCATTATCGCAATCTTCTTCTATGTAGGTATCGAGATCGGCATACCCGGTGAGATGAACGCATGGATAAGCCGTGAAAACTTCGAGGGTGCCGCAGCAGTAGCTGGCTCGCTCGCTGCTCTCTATTGGCTCATGATGCTCGTCGGACGTTTCCTCAGCTCTATAATCAGCGGCAAAATATCCACCCGCACCCAGCTTATAACAGTTTCAGCTGTAGCCATAGTGCTTGTGCTTATTGCAATCTTCCTGCCTGAGAGCATCACCTTCAAATCCCCTGAAATCGAAATGCTCAACATCTACAGCGGCGAGGTTCCGATGAAGTGTCTGTTCCTATTCCTCTGCGGACTCTGCACATCGGTAATGTGGGGAGGCATCTTCAATCTTGCCACTGAGGGCCTGGGCAAATACACAGCCAAGGCTTCCGGTCTATTCATGATGATGGTGGTAGGCGGCGGCATCATGCCGTTTATCCAGGACTGGATAGGACGCAACGTAGGATATGTGAACAGCTACTGGCTTGTCCTTGCAATGCTCGTCTACATATTATATTACGCGGTAATAGGCTCAAAGAATGTCAATACAGACATACCAGTGTCTATTGAGAACGAACCTGACCTGCGCGACCTCTGATAACAAATAATCAGCACTTCCACAATACAGGACAGCCCCTGCCGGAGAGATAAAACCGGCAGGGGCTGTGTGTGTTCAATGGTCAGTTAACACGCTCATCACGTGGGCTGCGTGTCACAGGAGGTGCGGATGAAGCGGATGAAGACACTTTCCTCTTGCGCTTGTTACCGCCCGATCCTCTGGAACGGTCATCGACAAGTTCTGGACTTACCGTCACTGCAGAGTCGTACACCTCAGAAGTGTGATGCTTCACTCTATCTTTACAATCCGTATTGCAGAAAGCGTCACCACTTACCATGCAACTGCGCCAGGTAAGAATAAGTGTGACGATGAGGAGGACTGCTATAAGCACGATGAGACCACGTTTCTCTCCAGATGTGATTGGTATATTAGACATACGGACGGATGATATACTGAATGGTTAATAATCCCGCCAAGACAGATATACGAAGAAAGTCCATTTCGGCTACGGACATCGAGCCGGAATGGACTTTTCGTTATATATCTTATGTAAGATATTACAGCCTGTGAATTACTCAGCTGCGGGAGCTTCTGCTGCGGTGTTTTCCGCTGCGGGAGCCTCAGCTGCCTTTGAACCCTTACGTGAACGACGGGTGCGAGCAGTCTTTTTGGCAGGCTTGTCATTGAGCATGTTTTCGTTGTAGTCAACGAGCTCGATGAAGCAGGTCTTGGCGTTGTCACCAAGACGGTTGCCAGTCTTGAGGATACGTGTGTAGCCGCCGGGGCGGTTAGCGATCTTCTGAGCGATTTCGCGGAAGAGCTCGGTCACTGCCTCCTTGTTCTGAAGTTCGGCAAAGACAACACGACGGTTGGCAGTGCTGTCCTGCTTAGCACGGTTGATGAGGGGCTCAGCATACATGCGCAGGGCTTTAGCCTTGGCGAGAGTCGTGAAAATGCGCTTGTGCATGATCAGCGAGATCGTCATATTGGCGAGCAGCGAGTCGCGATGAGCCTTCTTGCGGCTGAGATGGTTGAATTTCTTATTATGTCTCATCGTAGTAGTTACTCTTTATCAAGTTTATATTTGGAGATATCCATCCCGAAGGAGAGGTTGAGGTTGGCAAGGAGTTCGTCAAGCTCAGTGAGCGACTTCTTACCGAAGTTGCGGAACTTGAGGAGGTCAACCTTGTTGAAGACAACAAGTTCGCCAAGGGTCTCGACCTCAGCACTCTTCAAGCAGTTAAGCGCACGAACTGAGAGGTCCATGTCGACCAGCTTCGATTTGAGAAGCTGTCGCATGTGGAGCACTTCTTCATCAAATTCCTCTTCACCGTCCTGCTCATCGGTCTCAAGAGTGATTTTCTCGTCAGAGAAGAGCATGAAATGGTAAATAAGGATCTTTGCGGCCTCCTTCAGAGCATCTTTGGGAAGGATGGATCCGTCGGTTGTAATTTCGAGAGTGAGCTTGTCGTAGTCAGTCTTTTGATCAACGCGGAAGTTCTCCACGGTGTACTTCACATTCTTGATAGGGGTATAGATGGAGTCGATGGCGATTACATCGATGGCATCATTGGGAGTCTGGTTCTCCTCAGCGGGAACCCATCCGCGGCCCTTATTGATAGTGAGGTCGATGGTGAAGCTTGCGCTCGGATCCAAATGGCAGATGACAAGGTCGGGGTTCAGGATTTCGAATCCTGAGAGGACTTTGCCGATGTCACCGGCTGTGAACTCTTCCTTACCTGACACAGTGATGGATGCTTTCTCAAACTCGGTCTCTTCAACTGTCTGCTTGAGATTGACTTTTTTGAGGTTAAGGATGATGTTGGTCACATCTTCCTTGACACCGGGGATAGTGTCAAACTCGTGGCGCACGCCGTCGATGCGGATCGACGATATAGCGAAGCCTTCGAGAGAGGAGAGGAGGATACGACGAAGGGCGTTACCTATGGTGATACCATAACCCGGCTCCAATGGCTTAAACTCAAATTTACCGAAGTGGTTATCGGCTTCCAACATTAGGACTTTGTCAGGTTTTTGGAATGCTAATATAGCCATGGATCTTAATTTAATGATTATTTAGAATACAACTCGACGATAAGCTGCTCTTTGATGTTCTCGGGGATGTCCTCGCGGGCAGGAACGTGGAGGAACTTGCCAGCCTTAACGTTCTCATCCCATTCGAGCCAGGGGTATTTGCTGTGGTTGAATCCGGCGAGTGCGTCGGAAATTACTTCAAGTGACTTGGATTTTTCACGCACACCGATAACGTCGCCGGGCTTAACAGCGTAGGAAGCAATGTTGACTACCTTGCCGTTTACCACGATGTGGCGATGGAGCACGAGCTGGCGGGCAGCTGCGCGTGTGGGAGCGATACCGAGACGGTACACTACATTGTCGAGACGGCCTTCAAGGAGCTGGAGAAGGATCTCACCGGTGATACCTTTAGCGCGTGATGCTGCCACGAAAAGATTGTGGAACTGCTTCTCAAGCACGCCATAGGTGTACTTAGCCTTCTGCTTCTCGCGGAGCTGGACACCATACTCAGATGTCTTGCGACGCTTGTTAAGGCCATGCTGTCCCGGGGCATAGTTCTTCTTTGCGAGTACCTTGTCTTCGCCGAAGATGGGTTCGCCGAACTTACGGGCGATCTTGGTGCGGGGACCTGTGTATCTTGCCATTTTTGTTGAATGTTTAATTTTGGTGTTGCGCTGACCGCTGATGTCTGGATAGTGTATCCCGGAGCTCCAACCTATGCCTCTAAGTGACAGCCGCGACCACAGAGAGGTGATATGATGTGGTCTATTTCACGGGGCATGGTCTTGGATGCAGCCGCTGAGGAGAGTGGTGTACCGTTGACCGCCAGCAGGCGGTGGTGCGGTCGGCGCGGAAGTGGTAGTGTTAACTGATGAATTGACTCCCTGAAGAGATTATACGCGACGACGCTTGGGAGGACGGCAACCGTTGTGGGGCAGCGGGGTTACGTCAACGATTTCGGTAACTTCGATGCCAGCACCGTGAATGGTGCGGATTGCTGATTCACGTCCGTTGCCGGGACCCTTAACATAAGCCTTCACCTTGCGGAGACCCAGGTCGTAAGCAACTTTGGCGCAGTCCTGAGCTGCCATCTGAGCAGCGTAAGGAGTGTTCTTCTTAGAGCCACGGAAGCCCATCTTGCCGGCAGATGACCAGGAGATTACCTGACCCTCTGAATTGGCTAAGCACACGATGATGTTGTTGAAAGATGAGTGAACGTGCAGCTGACCAGCAGCGTCAACCTTGACGTTTCTCTTCTTAGCGGCGACTGTCTTCTTTGCCATATTCTGTTATTATTTAGTAGCTTTCTTCTTGTTAGCGACTGTCTTTTTACGGCCCTTGCGGGTACGTGCATTGTTCTTGGTGCTCTGACCGCGAACGGGGAGACCGTTACGGTGACGGATGCCACGGTAGCAACCGATGTCCATAAGACGCTTGATGTTGAGCTGGATTTCGCTGCGGAGGTCACCCTCTACCTTGTAATCGGCTCCGATTACTTCACGCACCTTGGCTGCCTGATCATCGCTCCAATCCTTGACCTTGATGTTGACATCAATGCCGGCCTTGTCGAGGATGTTCTTAGCAGCACTGCGACCGATACCAAAGATATAGGTCAGGGCGATTTCACCTCTTTTGTTCTGGGGGAGGTCAACTCCCACGATTCTAACTGCCATATAATTAAGTTGACTTAAATTTTTTGTGCAAAGTTACAACTATTTTCGCATAGATTCAGACTAAACGAGCCAAACGCAACACAAATTAGAAATCGTTAGAACAATTTAACTAATTTGAGCCTGCGTTTTATACCCGTTAATAGTTGATTGCAAAATTAGCCTTGACGCTGCTTGTTTTTAGGATTTTTCTTGTTGATAACGTAAAGACGTCCTTTGCGGCGCACGATCTTATCCTCGGGAGTGCGCTTCTTCACTGAAGCTCTAACTTTCATTTCGAAATATACTTTGAGAGTGTGATTGATTTTGTTTATTGCTTATTTGTAGCGGAAGGCTATGCGGCCTTTGGAGAGGTCGTAAGGTGACATCTCCACCTTGACCTTGTCGCCGGGAAGAATCTTGATGTAATGCATGCGCATCTTGCCTGAAATGTGGGCAGTGATTTCGTGCCCGTTTTCCAGTTCGACGCGGAACATTGCGTTTGACAATGCCTCGACGATGGTTCCGTCTAATTCGATTGCAGCTTGTTTTGCCATTTGTATGGTAATAATTTAGATATTGATGATCAGATAAATCGTTCCCCGAGTGCTTCCTGCACATAATCGAAGGTGGTAAGGATACGTGGACCCTCAGGCTCTATCACGAGCGTGTGCTCGTAATGCGCAGACGGTTTCCGGTCCTTGGTGCGGCACTGCCAACCGTCCTGCGATATAACAATGTTACGGCTCCCGAGATTGATCATGGGCTCAATGCAAATGCACATGCCTTTCTTCAGGACTGGTCCGCATCCGCGGCGTCCATAGTTGGGCACTTCTGGGTCCTCATGCATCTTGCGTCCTATGCCGTGACCGCACATCTCGCGGACCACGGAATAGCCACGTTTCTCACAGTAAGTCTGGACAGCATTGGCGATATCACCTATGCGACGTCCTTCCTGTGCTGCCTCGATGCCTTTGTAGAGAGATTCCTTGGTGGTGCGCATCAGCGACATCACTTCAGGGGCAACCTCCCCCACCGGGAATGTGTAACACATATCGCCATTGTAGCCGTCGAGCTCTACCACGGTGTCTATGCCGATGATATCGCCCTCACGCAACTCGTAGCCTGAGGGGAATCCGTGGACCACAGTGTCATTGACTTCGATACACAGTGTGCCGGGGAAACCTCCGTAACCGAGACAGGCTGGCTTACCGCCATTGTCGCGCATGAATTCACGCGCAATGTTGTCAAGATGACGGGTAGTCACGCCGGGAGCCACACACTTGGCTACCTCGCCAAGTGTGCGGCTCACGAGCGTGCATGCCGCTTGCATTTTCTCGATTTCTTCGGGTGTCTTAAGATAAATCATTAATCAATATCTGCGATTCCGATTGAGAAGGGATCAATAAGCTGAACCGGTGGTGCGACCCTTGATCTTGCCGTCCTTCATGAGACCGTCGTAATGATGCATCATGAGGTGGCTCTCGATCTGCTGAAGGGTGTCGAGCACTACGCCGACAAGAATGAGCAGCGATGTTCCTCCGAAGAACTGTGCGAAGTTCTGGCTGATGCCGAAGAAACGCGCAAAGGCGGGGAGGATGGCTACGATGCCGAGGAAGAGTGAACCGGGAAGAGTGATGCGGGACATGATGGAGTCAAGATACTCTGCGGTTTTCTTTCCGGGCTTCACACCGGGGATGAATCCGTTGTTGCGCTTCATGTCCTCAGCCATCTGAGTGGGACGCACTGTGATGGCGGTATAGAAGTAAGTGAACGCAACAATGAGGATGAAGTAAACAAGGTTGTACCAGAATCCGTTTATATCGGAGAACGCTGCATAGAAGCCGCTCGTACCCTCAGAACCGCCGAATCCGGCAAGAGTGATGGGAATGAACATAATGGCCTGGGCGAAGATGATGGGCATCACGCCGGCTGCGTTGACCTTCAATGGGATGTACTGGCGGGCACCTCCGTACTGGCGGTTACCGACGATGCGCTTGGCATACTGCACGGGCACCTTGCGGGTACCCTGCACGAGAAGCACTGCACCTACCGTAACTGCGAAAAGGAGGATGATCTCAACCACAAACATGATGAGACCGCCCTGACTGCCGGTGGCTCCCGGCAGACGGCTTGTAAACTCGTAGAACAACGCTCCCGGGAGACGAGCGATGATACCTACCAGGATGATAAAGGAGATACCATTGCCTATGCCTCGGTCGGTAATCCTCTCACCAAGCCACATGATGAACATGGAGCCGGCAGCAAGGATGACCGTAAGGAACGCAATCGTCCAAAAGCCCATGTGGGCACCGCCTGTGGCGGCACTCACCTGGACCTGGAGATTTACGAGATATGCGGGACCCTGGAGAAGCAGAATAAGCACAGTCAAATAACGTGTGTACTGGCTGAGCTTCTGACGTCCGCTCTCACCCTCGCGCTGCATCTTCTGGAAAGAAGGGAGCACCATGCCAAGAAGCTGTATCACGATGGATGCAGTGATGTAAGGCATGATACCGAGGGCAAAGATGGATGCCTGGGAGAACGCACCGCCCGAGAACATGTCGAGCAACTGCATGAGACCGCTCTTGTTGGTGAAGTTGGACAGGGCATCGAGGTCCTCAGGCGAGATGCCTGGGAGAACCACGTAACAGCCGAGTCGGTAAACGAGCACCAGCATAAGGGTCACAAGAATGCGCTTCCTGAGCTCCTCAATGGTCCAAATGTTACGGATTGTCTGAATAAATCTCATTGCGAGGGGAAAGGTTATTAGATTTTAGTTACGGTGCCACCGAGCTCGGTGATAGCTTTCTCTGCTGTTGCTGAGAAAGCGTTGGCAACAACCTCAAGTTTCTTTGTGAGTGTGCCGTTTGCAAGGATCTTGACCGGCTGCTTGCCGTTGACCATACCTGCGGCGATGAGCTCTGCGGGAGTGATCTTGTCAAGATTAGCTGAAGCGGCGAGTGTCTCAAGATCCGAGAGATTGATAGCCTTGTATTCAGTGCGCTGAAGGGGCTTGAAGCCGAATTTGGGGAGACGACGCTGAAGGGGCATCTGACCACCTTCAAAACCGATCTTGCGGCTGTAGCCTGAACGCGACTTTGCGCCCTTGTGACCGCGGGTAGATGTTCCACCCTTACCGGAACCGGGACCACGACCAATGCGTGTCTTAGTATGTACGGAACCTACAGCTGGTTTCAGATTGCTTAAATCCATAGTAGTGTAAAAGTTTTAGAGATTAGGCATTGGTCACTTCAACCAAGTGATGCACTGCTTTAACCATACCCATCACTGAAGGAGTGTCCTCAAGGACCACCGAGTGATGCATTTTCTTCAAACCGAGGGCATCAAGAGTGCGCTTCTGCACGGCAGGAGCGTTGATGCGGCTCTTAATCTGGGTGATTTTGATTTTTGCCATTGCGATTGGTGAAGATTAGCCGTTAAACACTTTGTCAACTGAGATGCCGCGATTCTGGGCAACCTGAGCGGGAGAGCGGAGCTCACCGAGAGCTGCGATGGTTGCCTTCACGAGATTGTGGGGGTTGGAAGAACCCTTTGACTTGCAAAGCACGTCGGTGATACCCACGCTCTCAAGAACGGCACGCATAGCACCACCGGCCTTAACACCGGTACCGTGGCTTGCGGGCTTGAGGATCACGAGAGATCCGCCAAACTTGGCTTCCTGCTCGTGAGGTATAGTGCCGCGGTGAACGGGCACCTTGATGAGATTCTTCTTGGCTGCCTCTACGCCCTTGGCGATAGCTGCCTGAACTTCATTGGCTTTGCCGAGACCCCAGCCTACGATGCCATTTTCGTTACCAACAACTACGATGGCTGCGAAAGTGAAGGTGCGACCACCCTTGGTAACCTTGGTGACGCGGTTGATGGCAACGAGACGGTCGTGGAGCTCAAGATCGCCTGTGGACTTAACTTTATTATTCTTTAATGCCATAGTGATTTAGAATTTGAGACCGCCATTGCGAGCGGCGTCAGCCAGAGATTTAACACGACCGTGGAAGAGGTATCCGTTGCGGTCAAAAACGACTTCAGAGATGCCTGCGGCAACAGCTTTCTTGGCGATATCCTCACCTACCTTAGCCGCGATTTCGCACTTAGTGCCCTCTTCAATGCCCTTGGACGAGGTAGCGCAAATGGTCTTGCCTGCGAGGTCATCGATGAGCTGAACGTAAATCTGCTTGTTGCTGCGGAACACCGACATACGAGGACGTGCTGCGGTGCCGGAAATCTTGCCGCGGATGCGGACCTTGATTTTGTTTCTACGCTGTATCTTTGTAACCATAGTTGTAGACGTTATAATTATTTAGCGCTTGCTGACTTACCAGACTTGCGACGGATAACTTCGCCCACGAACTTGATACCTTTGCCCTTGTAAGGCTCAGGCTTGCGGAGTGAACGAATCTTGGCGCACACTTGACCGAGGAGCTGCTTGTCATCGCTCTCGAGGATGATAAGCGGGTTCTTGTTGCGCTCGGTCTTTGCTTCAACCTTGATTTCTGGGGGAAGCTTTATATAGATGGCGTGGGAGAAGCCGAGCGAGAGCTCAAGCACCTGGCCGTTGGAAGCTGCGCGGTAACCTACGCCTACGAGTTCCATTTCTTTGCGATAGCCGGTGGATACACCTACAACCATGTTGTGGATGAGAGCGCGGAAGAGACCGTGCTGGGCGCGGTGCTCGCGGTCGTCAGAGGGGCGTGTCACTGCTACGTGACCATCCTCTACGCTGACCTTGAGGTCGGGGTTCACCTTCTGTGAGAGGGTGCCCTTGGGGCCCTTAACTGTTACTACGTTGTCCTTGTCGACGGTGACTGTTACACCGGCGGGAATCTCAATGGGAGCTTTACCTATACGTGACATATTATATTCCTCCTATTTTGATTAGTAAACGTAGCAAAGGACCTCGCCACCAATCTTAAGGTCGCGGGCCTTCTTGTTAGTCATAACTCCCTTGGATGTTGAAAGGATGGCGATGCCAAGTCCGTTCAGCACACGGGGCATATCCTTATAGCCGGTGTAACGGCGGAGACCCGGACGCGACACGCGCTGGAGGTCTTTGATAGCGTTGACCTTGTCGATGGGGTCGTACTTGAGGGCAATCTTAATGATGCCTGCGGGATTTTCGCCTTCCTCGAACTTGTAGTTGAGGATGTAGCCTTGGTCGAAGAGGATCTTAGTGATCTCCTTCTTCAAGTTTGAGGCAGGGATCTCGACCACACGGTGGTTAGCCTTGATTGCGTTCCTCAATCTTGTCAGATAATCTGCGATAGGATCAGTCATTTGTAAAAATGTTTAAATTGATTGGGAGTGTCCCAACAATATTTAATACTCACTGTGAATTGTCAGAGCGGGAGGAGAAGAGTCCGGATATAGAACGCTGTCTTTGCCGGATTATTGTTTTGCACTAAAGCCTGTGGGTGTCGAGCGGCCGCAGCTGCTGTGAGTGGTGAGGAGGCCTGCCATTTTCAGGGCGACCGATATGCTCACTGCTGTTGCTGCTTAGAGGTAACGACTCTCGGGCCGTCGACTCTCGGGCTTGATGGACCTAAGAGCGGAGGTGGGACATGCACCTGTGAAAGTGAGTGTCACGCCGCCGCCTCATAGGGAAGGATCTTTTTACCAGGATGCTTTCTTGACGCCAGGGATGAGTCCTGCAGAAGCCATCTCACGGAACTGAATACGAGAGATGCCGAACTGACGGATATATCCTTTGGGACGGCCTGTGATGGAGCAGCGGTTGTGGAGGCGGATAGGATTGCTGTTCTTGGGGAGCGACTGAAGTTTCTGTGCTGCCTCGTAGGCTTCAGCACGGTTCTCCTCGTCGACACCGGAATTAACAATCTTCTTGAGCTCGGCACGCTTTGCAGCGTACTTTGCGGCAAGACGGGCGCGCTTCACTTCGCGGGCCTTCATTGATTCTTTAGCCATAAGGGATGCTTAGTTTTTAGCGTTCTTGAAAGGGAGACCAAATTCTTTGAGCAGAGCATAACCCTCTTCGTCGGTGTTGGCCGATGTCACGAAAGTGATGTTCATACCCATGAGCTTGTTGATGTTGTCGATATTGATCTCGGGGAAGATAATCTGCTCAGTGATACCGAGGGTGTAGTTACCACGGCCGTCGAGCTTGCTCTCGATACCCTTGAAGTCGCGGATACGAGGCAGAGCCACGCGCACGAGTCTTTCAAGGAACTCGTACATCTTGTCGCGACGGAGAGTCACCATGACACCGATCGGCATCTTCTTACGAACCTTGAAGTTCGAGATGTCCTTGCGGGAAAGGGTTGCAACAGCCTTCTGACCAGTGATGGCAGTGATCTCGTTGATGGCGGTCTCGATGAGTTTCTTATCCTGGGTAGCTGCACCGAGACCCTGGTTGATGACGATCTTCTTCAACCTGGGCACCTGCATAGGTGTGGTGTAGCTAAACTTCTCTGTGAGGGCGGGAACGATACGTTCCTGATAGTCCTTCTTGACAGTCTGGTTACTCATTACTTAATTTCCTCTCCTGATTTTTTAGAAATGCGGATGACTTTGCCATTCTCGCGGCGGATGCTTATGCGGGTAGGCTTGCCTGACTTGGGGTCGATCAAGGCTATATTGGAGATGGCGATGGGAGCCTCCTTCTTTACGAGGCCGCCCTGGGGGTGCTGAGCGTTGGGCTTGGTGGCTTTGGTAACCATGTTTACACCTTCCACGATTGCCTTCTGCTTCTGCACGAGGACCTTAAGCACACGGCCCTCTTTGCCGCGGTCTTCACCTGCGAGCACATAGACAACGTCGCCTTTTTTGATGTGTAACTTATGCATTACTTTAAAAGTATTTGACGGGATTGATGATTAGAGGACTTCGGGTGCGAGTGACACGATCTTCATCTGGTTGGCGGCGCGAAGTTCGCGGGCAACCGGACCGAAGATACGGGTTCCACGGAGCTCACCGGCATTGTTAAGGAGCACGCAAGCGTTATCGTCGAAGCGGATGTATGAGCCGTCGGGACGACGGATCTCCTTCTTTGTGCGTACAACGACTGCCTTTGATACAGTGCCCTTCTTAACATCTGATGAGGGGATGACACTCTTGACTGACACCACGATGATGTCGCCTACAGAAGCGTAGCGACGGCCGGTACCACCCAGTACATGGATGCAGAGTGCTTCTTTTGCACCACTGTTGTCGGCCACAGTTAAACGGCTTTCGGACTGTATCATAGCTTACTTAACTTTTTCGATGATTTCTACCAGACGCCAGCGTTTTGTCTTGGAGAGGGGGCGAGTCTCCATAAGGCGAACGGTATCGCCTATAGAACATTCGTTCTTCTCGTCGTGGGCATGATATTTCTTAGTCTTGTTGACGAACTTACCGTAGATGGGATGCTTCTCCTTCCATTTCACCATGACGGTGATGGTCTTGTCGCCCTTGTTGCTGGAAACAACCCCAATGCGTTCTTTTCTTAAATTTCTCTTTTCCATTGGTGAGGGATGAGTTACTTGTTATTGAGTTCGCGCATGCGCAGTTCGGTCATAACGCGGGCGATAGCCTTACGAGCATGTGTAATCTTTGCCGGGCTGTCGAGGGGCGAGATAGCATGGTTGATCTTAAGCTGGGCATAGTCCTTCTTCATCTCAGCCAAGCGGTCGCGGAGGTCCTGGGTGGACACTTCGGTATATTTCTCTGTCTTCATGATGGCTTACACATTTTGGGTTGGGTCATAGTCGCGACGAACGACGAACTTGGTTGTGACGGGGAGCTTCTGTGCTGCAAGGCGGAGAGCTTCCTTGGCGATATCGAAGGATACACCCTCGACTTCGATGATCACACGTCCGGGGGTGACTGGAGCTACATAACCTTCGGGATTACCTTTACCCTTACCCATTCGGACCTCAGCAGGTTTCTTAGTGATGGGCTTGTCGGGGAATATGCGAATCCAGATCTGACCTTGACGCTGCATGTAACGTGTCACAGCGATACGGGCGGCCTCGATCTGACGACCGGTGATCCACTTAGATTCGAGGGTCTTTATGCCGAACGAACCGAAGGCCAACTGGTTGCCACGCTGCGCATTGCCTTTCATGCGGCCCTTTTGCGCGCGGCGAAATTTGGTTTTCTTGGGTTGTAACATTGTAGTGTTGAATCAATTGGTGGGTTTAACGGTTGTTTTTGGGTTTACGGAAACCACCGCGACGGGGAGCGCGATCGGAGCCCTGAGCACCACGAGACTCTTTCTGAGGATTGGTGTACTGGGGAGCGAGGTCACGCTTGCCGTAAACTTCGCCACGGCAGATCCACACCTTCACACCTACTACACCTACCTTGGTATGAGCCTCTACGAGGGCATAGTCAATGTCGGCACGGAGAGTGTGGAGAGGTGTACGACCTTCCTTGAACATCTCGGAGCGAGCCATTTCCGCGCCGTTGAGACGGCCTGACACCTGAACCTTGATGCCTTCGGCTCCTGCTCGCATTGTAGCGGCGACAGCCATCTTGACAGCACGGCGATAGGCGATCTTGCCCTCGATCTGGCGAGCGATGTTGGCAGCGACGATCTGAGCATCGAGCTCAGGACGCTTTACCTCGTAGATGTTGATCTGTACATCCTTGTCAGTGATCTTCTTGAGCTCTTCCTTCAGCTTGTCGACTTCCTGTCCGCCCTTACCGATGATAAGACCCGGACGTGAGGTGCATACTGTGATGGTGATGAGCTTCATGGTGCGCTCGATTACGATGCGCGAAACGCTTGACTTGGCGAGGCGGACATTAAGATACTTGCGGAGTTTGGAGTCCTCGAGCAGAGTATCGCCGTATTTCTTACCGCCATACCAGTTAGAGTCCCATCCACGGATAACTCCCAAGCGATTGCTAATTGGATTTACTTTCTGTCCCATTTGTTAAGCGTTTTTATTTTCAATTGTGTCAACAATCAATGTGACATGATTAGCGCGTTTGCGAATGCGGTAGCCACGGCCCTGGGGGGCGGGACGAAGACGCTTGAGCATAGGAGCGCATCCTACCATGATAGTAGAGATGTAGAGCTCGCCGGCGTCGGCTTTACGTTCGTTCTTAGCTTCCCAGTTTGCGATGGCTGAGCGGAGGAGCTTTTCAAGACGGGCAGCAGCCTCCTTGTTGGAGAACTTCAGGATGCCGAGAGCGCGGTTCACTTCGACACCGCGTATCATATCTGCCACGAGGCGCATCTTGCGGGGAGAAGTGGGGATGTTGAGCAGCTTTGCGAACGCGATGTTCTTCTGCTCGGCTTTCCTGAGGTCGGCTGAATTTCTTTTTCTTACACCCATTTTATTTTAATTCTTTTCTTTTTTACAAATGAATTATTTATATCAGGGCCCTTGATTATTTCTTGCGATTACCGGAGTGACCACGGAAAGTACGCGTGGGAGCGAACTCGCCGAGCTTATGGCCAACCATGTTCTCGGTAACGTAGACAGGGATAAACTTGTTTCCGTTGTGAACGGCGAAGGTGTGTCCCACGAATTCGGGGGCGATCATGGAAGCGCGGCTCCAAGTCTTGATAACTGACTTCTTGCCGGTCTCATCCATAGCGGCAACCTTCTTCTCAAGCTTAACGCTGATAAACGGGCCTTTTTTCAATGAACGACTCATAGAGATGTTGCTTGGTTTAAATCAGATTACTTCTTTCTTCTTTCGATAATGTACTTCGAAGAATGCTTCTTCGGTGCACGAGTCTTGAGACCCTTAGAGTAGAGGCCCTTGCGTGAGCGGGGATGACCACCGGAAGCACGGCCCTCGCCACCACCCATGGGGTGATCGACAGGGTTCATGACTACGCCGCGGTTGCGGGGACGACGACCGAGCCAGCGTGAACGACCAGCCTTGCCGGAACGTTCGAGCGAATGCTCGGAGTTGCCTACCACACCGATGGTGGCGCGACACTCGGCAAGAATCTTACGAGTCTCGCCTGAAGGTAATTTGACGATTACATAAGTGCCTTCGCGAGAGATCAGCTGAGCGAATGTGCCTGCTGAACGTGCCATGAAGGCACCCTGACCGGGACGCAACTCAATGTTGTGGACGAGTGTGCCTACAGGGATGTTGGCCAAGGGGAGGCAGTTGCCTACCTCGGGCTGGGCCTCGGGACCTGACAGGAGCACGTCGCCAACATTCAAGCCGTTGGGTGCAATGATATAAGCCTTTGCGCCGTCCTTGTAGTAGAGAAGTGCGATACGAGCCGAACGGTTAGGATCGTACTCGATGGACTTCACGACTGCAGGAACGCCGTCCTTGTTTCTCTTAAAGTCAATGAAGCGGTATTTGCGCTTGTGGCCACCACCAAGGTAGCGGGTGGTGAGGTGACCTTCGGAGTTACGACCTCCGGAGGCCTTCTTGCCGACTGTAAGAGATTTTTCCGGTGTTGTAGCAGTGATGGTACCTTTGAAAACACCGATAACCTTGTGACGCTGCCCAGGGGTAGTGGGCTTAAATTTTCTTACTGCCATGTTATTCTTAGATGTTGCTGTAGAAGTCAATGTTCTGACCGTCGGCGAGGTCTACGATGGCTTTCTTCCATGCAGCGGTCTTACCGCGAAGGAGACCGCTCTTGGTCCAGCGTGACTTGTTCTTGGAACGGACATTGATAGTGTTGACGCGAGTTACTTTCACGCCATAAAGGCTCTCGACGAGTGACTTGATCTGATACTTGTTAGCCTCGGGAGAAACCATGAAGGTATAACGGTTGAGCTTCTCAGTGAGCTTGCTCGCCTTCTCGGTAACGATGGGTTTGATTGAAATTTCCATTGCTTACTGTAGTTTCTTGGTGAGGGTTTAAAGTTTATTCACACAATCAAGGCTGCTCTCAGTGATGATCACAGCATTGGAGTTCATGATCGCATAGGTGTTAAGATTCGATGCAACCATGGTCTTGGCGTCGGGAACGTTTCTTGCTGACAAAGTTACGTTTTTATTGTCAGAAGGTAAAACGAGGAGCACCTTTTTGCCGTCAACTTTAAGATTTTTAGCAATATTTATAAAATCTTTAGTCTTGGGAGCCTCGAAATTGAGGTCCTCGATGACGATAAGCTGGTTGTCCTGTACTTTGTAGGTCAGCGCGCTCTTGCGGGCGAGCGACTTAACTTTCTTATTCAACTTGAAACGATAGTCACGGGGACGGGGACCGAACACACGGCCACCACCCACGAGTACGGGTGAATTGATGTCACCGATACGGCTGCCGCCGCCACCCTTCTGCTTATGGAGCTTACGGGTAGAGCCGGAGACTTCGCTACGCTCCTTGGACTTGTGGGTACCCTGACGCTGGTTAGCGAGGTACTGCTTCACGTCGAGATAAACGGCATGCTCGTTGGCATCGATTGCGAACACCTCATCGGCGAGCTGAGCCTTGCGACCGGTGTCCTCACCCTTGATATTGTAGATTGCGACTTCCATTATTTCTCAATTAAGACGATTGAACCTTTGCTTCCGGGGATAGATCCCTTTATAAGGAGCACATTGTGCTCGGGAAGCACCTTAACTACACGGAGGTTTTGAACGGTAACCTTCTCATTGCCCATCTGGCCTGCCATGCGCATGCCTTTGAACACTTTTGCGGGGTATGAGCAGGCACCTACAGAACCGGGGGCACGGAGGCGGTTGTGCTGACCGTGGGTCGACTGACCTACACCACCGAAACCATGACGCTTAACTACGCCCTGGAAGCCCTTACCCTTGGAGGTTCCCTGGATGTCTACGAAGTCGTTTTCGCTGAAGAAGTCAACGGTGATAGTGTCACCGAGCTTTACTTCTTCGCCAAATCCTTTGAACTCGGCCAAGTGGCGCTGGGGAGCTACTCCGGCCTTCTTGAAGTGACCGGCCATGGGGTTGGTTGTGTGCTTCTCTTTCTTCTCCTCGAAGCCGAGCTGCACGGCGGCATAGCCGTCCTTGTCAACCGTTTTCACTTGAGTAACTACGCAGGGGCCTACTTCGATAACAGTGCACGGCACGTTCTTGCCGTCGGCACTGAAAACGGATGTCATTCCGATTTTCTTTCCTAATAATCCTGGCATTTCTCTTTGATTTAGAAAATGTGAACTGTGATTGTTGTTTTTACTTAAATCCGTGGTCTACTCATATATTAGACCTTGATTTCCACTTCCACACCTGAGGGAAGTTCGAGCTTCATGAGAGCGTCGACTGTCTTGCCGGTGGAATTGTGGATGTCAATCAAGCGCTTGTAGCTCGAAAGCTGGAACTGCTCGCGCGACTTCTTGTTGACGAATGTGGAACGATTGACGGTGAACACACGACGATGTGTGGGCAGGGGTATAGGCCCGCTGATCACTGCGCCGGTTGCCTTAACGGTCTTCACAATCTTCTCGGCCGACTTGTCAACCAGGTTGTAGTCGTAGGACTTAAGTTTGATTCTGATTGTTTGATCCATATTGTTAGTTGAATGAAAGTGTTACTTTATGAGATCCACACGACCCTGGCATTCGGTGAGGACAGCCTTGGCGATGGAGCTGCTTACCTCTGCGTAGTGGCTGAATGTCATTGTGGAGGTAGCACGACCTGAAGTGATGGTACGGAGGGCTGTCACATAACCGAACATCTCGGCGAGAGGTGCCTTAGCCTTAACCACGCGGGCACCTGAACGGCTGTTCTCCATGCCTTCTACCTGGCCACGACGCTTGTTGAGGTCGGAGATAACGTCACCCATTGATTCCTCGGGGGTAACAACCTCGATCTTCATGATAGGTTCGAGGAGCACCGGAGCAGCCTTCTCTGAGGCCTTCTTGAATGCCTGGATGGCGCAAAGCTCGAATGAGAGCTGATCGGAGTCGACCGGATGGAAAGAACCGTCGATCACAGTGACCTTGAGCTGCTCTACCGGGAATCCGGCAAGAACACCGTTCTTCATAGCAGCAGTGAAGCCCTTCTGTATCGAGGGGATGAATTCCTTAGGAATGTTACCACCCTTTACCTCGTCAACGAACTGGAGACCACCCTGGAATCCTTCGTCAACAGGCTCAACACGCACGATGATGTCGGCAAACTTACCGCGACCACCGGTCTGTTTCTTGAATACCTCACGAAGCTCAACTGACTTGGTGATTGATTCCTTATAGGTAACCTGGGGACGACCCTGGTTGCACTCTACCTTGAACTCGCGACGGAGACGGTCGATAATGATATCGAGGTGAAGCTCACCCATACCGGAGATCACGGTCTGACCGGTCTCCTCGTTAGTCTCTACGCGGAAGGTGGGGTCCTCCTCAGCAAGCTTCTGAAGACCTACTCCGAGTTTGTCGAGGTCCTTCTGAGTCTTAGGCTCTACAGCGATACCGATAACGGGATCGGGGAATTCCATAGCCTCAAGCACGATGGGATGGTTCTCGTCGCAAAGGGTATCACCTGTACGGATATCCTTGAAACCTACACCTGCACCTATATCGCCGCAACCGATAAGCTCCTTGGCGTTCTGCTTGTTGGAGTGCATCTGGAACAGACGGCTCACACGTTCCTTCTTTCCGGAACGGGCATTGAGGACATATGATCCGGCTACAACGTCGCCGGAGTAAACACGGAAGAATGTGAGACGACCTACATAGGGGTCGGTAGCGATCTTGAACGCGAGAGCACACATGGGCGCATCGCTTGAAGGCTCACGGGACTCCTTCTGGTCGGGATCATCGGGGCTGCTGCCCTCAACCGCACCTGAATCAACAGGGCTGGGAAGGTAAGCACACACAGAATCAAGAAGATACTGCACGCCCTTGTTCTTGAATGAAGATCCGCATATCATAGGCACAATCTCCATCTTGAGAGTAGCATTACGGATAGCACGGCGAATCTCATCCTCTGTGATAGTGGAAGGATCGTCGAAGTACTTCTCCATAAGGGCATCGTCAAACTCGGCGATCTTCTCAAGCATCTTGTCACGCCATGCGTTTGCCTCGTCAACGAGACCTGCGGGGATCTCCTCAAAAGTGTAGTCAGCACCCATGGTCTCGTCGTGCCACAGCACGGCCTTCATCTTGATAAGGTCTACCACGCCCTTGAATGTCTCTTCTGCACCGATAGGGATTTCGATGGGGCAAGGATTTGCGCCAAGCACTTCCTTCACCTGACGCACTACTTCGAAGAAGTTTGCGCCAGAACGGTCCATCTTGTTTACATAACCGATACGGGGCACATTATATTTGTCAGCCTGACGCCATACGGTCTCGGACTGGGGCTCAACACCACCTACTGCACAGAATGCAGCTACCGCACCGTCGAGCACACGGAGTGAACGCTCCACCTCTACAGTGAAGTCAACGTGTCCCGGAGTGTCAATGAGGTTGATCTTGTACTGCTCACCTGCATATTTCCAGAATGTAGTGGTAGCAGCTGAGGTAATTGTGATACCGCGCTCCTGCTCCTGCTCCATCCAGTCCATGGTGGCTGCACCGTCATGAACCTCACCGATCTTGTGGGTAAGACCTGTGTAGAAGAGAATACGCTCGGAAGTTGTGGTCTTGCCGGCATCGATGTGAGCCATAATGCCGATATTGCGCGTATATTTTAACTGATCGTCTTTAGCCATTTTGCGAAATTGTCAAATTGGTTGTATTAGAAACGGAAGTGAGCGAAGGCACGGTTCGCCTCAGCCATCTTATGCATATCCTCCTTGCGCTTGAATGCGCCGCCCTGCTCATTGAAAGCATCGACAATTTCGGCAGCCAGCTTCTCAGCCATGGTCTTGCCACCGCGCTTGCGTGCATAAGCGATAAGGTTCTTCATAGAGATTGACTCCTTGCGGTCAGCACGGATCTCGGTAGGCACCTGGAAAGTTGCGCCACCTACACGGCGTGACTTAACCTCCACTGTAGGAGTGATGTTCTCAAGAGCCTTCTTCCATATCTCAAGAGAGGTCTTCTCCTCGTTGGGGAGCTTGCCCTTCACGAGTTCGAGAGCGGAATAGAAAATGGTGTATGAGGTGTTCTTCTTACCATCGTACATAAGATGGTTGACGAACTTGGAGACTCTTACGTCATTGAATACGGGATCGGGAAGGATCACCCGCTTCTTAGGTTTAGCTTTACGCATTTTGGGTTGTTGGATTGTTGTTTTTGTTGCTTGGTTGCTGCATCTTTCATCTTCAACGACCGTCCGCCGTCAATCCGGGGAGCTGGTCATTTACTCAACCTGTGATTTAGCCTTCCAATCAAATCAAAAACGAGGTTAACGACTCTGTTTTTAATTCAATGTTGTTGATTTTCAGAAAAGGAGCGTCTTTTTTTGTAATAATAGTAGTCAGCTATTATTTCTTAGCGGCCTTAGGACGCTTTGCTCCATACTTGGAGCGACGCTGTGTACGGTCCTTAACACCGGATGTGTCGAGAGTGCCGCGAACGATGTGGTAACGCACACCGGGAAGGTCCTTCACACGACCGCCACGAACAAGCACGATAGAGTGCTCCTGGAGGTTGTGACCCTCGCCCGGGATGTAGCTGTTGACCTCCTTGCCGTTGGTGAGGCGGACACGAGCCACCTTACGCATAGCGGAGTTAGGTTTCTTAGGGGTTGTAGTGTAGACACGCACGCACACGCCACGACGCTGGGGGCATGAATCAAGCGCGGGTGACTTGCTCTTGTCCTCAAGAGCCACACGTCCTTTTCTTACTAATTGCTGAATAGTAGGCATCTTAGTTTCTTTTGTTTTGACTTATAGTTATTAGTATTTCTGTATTTTCTTAACAATTGCCCTTTACACGCGCCTTGCGCCTCGACACCCCTAACTGTCAAGCAGTTAACGCTGTCGCGACGGCACACTTCTTCCAAAGGCGTTGCAAAATTACAACTTATTTTGCTAATTACCAAAGAATTCCGAAAATATTTTACTCTTTTTCGACCGATCCGGACTGCGACATGATATCCACGAGCGAGACACCCGGATGACGGTACTGCACCCGGCTCTTTTCGCCATTGTACCGCACAGCCGCAGACGGACAATTATGATAGCATGCCCCACAGATGAGACATCCCTCCCCTATCATGGGACGCCCATTCAGCAGCACGATATTCCCCACAGGACACAGACGTGCGCAAATGCCGCACCCCGAACAGGAATCCTCGACATAAAATCGCCTATACGCGTCAGAGCGCAAAGGGAAACACCGCATCCACCATCCGGCAAGCCTGCCGAACACCGTCGGAGATTCAACAAAACGCCTCCGCATTGAAATATCCGCACAGATCTCAGCCAGGTGTTCATCAACGCGCTTCCGCCCCACCCCGGCGATCTGCTCCCCTACATCAAACATAGGAAAATAGTTGTCGACCATAAGTATGCTTCTCACATAATCCCATCCGCCCGACGCACGCACCGCCATAGCCGGAGTGCTGCCGCAGGTAAGCACAAGGAAGCGGTAAGGCGCATCAATGACAATCCTCGAAAGCAGCTCCGAAACCGGCAAGGGCAGCTCTCCGAAATACACCGGACACACCACCCCCACACCATCATCATCGCGCAATCCGCCAACGCCGGACACAAGAAGCCCGACAACAGAAAGCAATTCCCCTCCGATAGCTCGCGCCACGGCAAGGGAATTGCCTGTAGTAGTAAAGTATAGAATTTTCATCAGACCACATCGTCTTTCCGGAGAGGCTATTGCTCCTCGCCGGCAAACTCCATAAGATACGCCTTTATGAACGGATCAAGATCACCATCCATGACACCGCCTACATCAGCGGTCTGATGCCCGGTGCGATGATCCTTAACACGGCGGTCGTCAAACACGTAGCTGCGTATCTGCGAGCCCCATTCGATCTTCATCTTGCCAGCTTCTATCTTAGCTTGCTCCTCAAGTCTGTGTTTGAGTTCCTTGTCATACAGTATCGACCGAAGCTGACGCATGGCGTTCTCCTTATTCTTGGGCTGGTCACGAGTCTCGGTATTCTCAATCAAGATCTCCTCATGCTCTCCGGTATAAGGGTCGGTGAACTGATATCGCAGACGCACGCCCGACTCCACCTTGTTCACATTCTGCCCTCCTGCGCCTCCAGAGCGGAACGTATCCCACGAAAGGAGCGCAGGCTCCACCTTTACCTCGATGGTGTCATCGACAAGAGGCGTCACAAACACCGACGCAAAAGAGGTCATACGCTTGCCCTGCGCATTGTAGGGCGACACTCGCACAAGACGATGCACGCCGTTCTCACTCTTTAGATAGCCATAAGCGAAATCACCTTCCACATTTATGGTGCACGACTTGATACCCGCCTCATCCCCCTCAAGCAGATTGGCGATAGAGGTCTTGTAATGATGATCCTCGCACCAGCGAAGATACATACGCATAAGCATCTGTGCCCAATCCTGGCTCTCGGTGCCACCGGCTCCTGAATTTATCTTAAGCACGACGCCAAGCTTATCCTCCTCGCGGCGAAGCATGTTCTTAAGTTCAAGCTCCTCTATGATTGCGACCGCATGAGCATACAGCGCATCAAGCTCCGACTCCTCGATAAGACCGTCCTTGATAAATTCCCAGGCAATCTCAAGCTCACCGACAGCCTTGTCGACAGCCTCATACCCGGCAATCCACCCTTGAAGGTCCTTTATTTTCTTCATCTGCGCCTGAGCTTCTTTGGGATGCTCCCAAAAATCCGGGACATGGGTGCGCAACTCCTCTTCTTCTACCTGAATTTTCTTACTGTCGATGTCAAAGATACCTCCTCAACGCGAGCTTGCGTTCAAAAGTCTCTTTT